>ERZ1026864.241-NODE-241-length-37722-cov-12.407784_pt1 | contig 37722 bp, 55 predicted proteins | sample MGYA00380162_ERZ1026864 | MGnify/ENA primary metagenome ERZ1026864 (study PRJEB33269, sample SAMEA4719798) | human gut metagenome | biome: human-associated habitat; feature: organic feature; material: feces | place: Cameroon | collected 2013-10 ... | reverse complement strand
CCCCCGCACCCCGCCCCGCCGTGCAGGCCGCACCTGCGCCGAGCTATTCTGCCGGCAGCAATGACGACTTTGCACTGATCGAGGATGAGGGCGACCTGCCGTTCTGATTATTAAACGCATTGAAATCATCACTAAAGGAGATTGTACTGTGAAAGTATTAGTTGCCTGTGAAGAATCGCAGACAGTCTGCAAGGCGTTCCGAGAACGCGGACATGAAGCGTACAGCTGCGACATTCAGAAACCGTCGGGAGGACACCCAGAATGGCATATTTTAGGCGATGCCCTGAAAGCAATCGAGGGTGGACAAATCGTAACGATGGACGGCAAGGCTCATGATGTAGGCAAGTGGGATTTGCTGATTGCACACCCGCCTTGCACGTATCTGACAAATGCAGGTGCCGTCCGCATGCGTGTTAAGGGCGAAACTGTTCAGGAGCGCTTTCAAAAGGCCATGGAAGCAAAAGAGTTTTTCCTACACTTTTTCAATGCTCCTATTCCTCACATTGCTGTTGAAAACCCAACACCCATGAAAATTGTAGGCTTGCCGCCGTATACACAGGCAATTCAGCCATACGAGTACGGACACCCCTACAGCAAACGTACCTGCCTATGGCTGAAAAATCTTCCACCTTTACAGCCGACCAAGATCCTTTCCTCGCATGAGCCATATGTCAACGGCGGTTGCAAAGATGCCAATGGAAACTATCGCAAATTCCAGGGCCGAAAAGAACGCGACCCTAAAACACGTGCCAAAACCTTCCCCGGGATTGCAGCTGCAATGGCAGAACAGTGGGGCAGTTTATGAGATGCAAGTACACTATTAGCCTTCCCCCCATCACCAAAAAGAACAGCCCCCGCATCGGATACGTAGGCGCTCACTGCCCGGTATGCCATAAGGGCAAGTACGCAAAAGTTCTGCCAAGCGCAGCCTACTTGAAGTACGCAAGAGCTGCCAAGATGTATTTAAACCCGGCGCCAAAAAATCCGCTGGACGGTCGCTACAACGTCAAGTGCTTGTACTACATGCCTACACGCCGCAAGGTTGATAAAACAAACCTTGAAAGCGCCATCATGGATATTCTGGTTGATGCCAGGATTTTGAAGGACGACAACAGTAGCATTGTAGCAGCAACGGACGGTTCCCGCGTGCTGTACGACAAATCCAACCCACGCACCGAAATTTTTATTGAAGAATTGGAAGTGTAACCCATGAAAGCCAGACTTCATCCCACCCCGGCCATGCAGAAGGCCATAGACGCCTATGCAGAAGCTAAAATTCAGGGCATCCAGAGCCGTGCGCAGGAGGCCGTCATGAAGGAGCGAAACGACATTGCTACCCGCGCCACCTATCTGTGCCTGCTGGCGTGATATCAGGTCGGTCTTTCTCCCCGCACCCTGAAACGGATTCAGGATGCAATGACTGGCCCCGTTGCTGATAAATACAACGAGTATCGAAATGACCAGCTTGCAGACCTTTGGGCACAAGTGACATTGCAGAATATCGGCGTGGATGTGCCGAAAACAGAGGAGCCACTATGAAAATAGAGAAAAAAATTAAACTGTGCCAAAACTGCGGGGCAACACCAGTAACAGGCAGGCAAATTTATTGCGACGAGTGCCGCAGGATGCTTTCTAACGAGCGAGATAGAGAAAGAAAGCAGAGAAAGAGAATCAAAGATGCCGCGTTGCTTCACGGGCTCGTAAAGCCAATTGAGCAATGCGTACGCGAAGCCGACGCCATGGGCCTGACCTATGGGCAGTATGTAGCCCGCGGACTGGACAAGGAGTGATTGTAATGGGACCTGATATTACAGTAAGTCGCTACGATGTAGCCAAGTGTCCACACTGCGGCAAGCCCATCAGAGGCACAATCCGCGGCCAAGTAGATTCTTGCGGACGTTTTTGGGTAGAGTATCTCGAAGAAATCGGCTATTATGTGCCCTATGAAATACGAGAGAAAGAGCCAGAACGCGATTTTTACGGAAAGGATATGATGCTCACATCCGAACAGGCAAAAGGCCTTGCAACTTTTGCAAGAGAACACGATTTATACAACTGGGCAAGCATTGTGGCGCTTGTAGATCGCGCCATAGAAAACGGAGATTTTGTAGTTATAAATGCTGATTGGTAAGGAGTGAGACTATGGACGCAGTTGAATTTATTAAGACGGTAAACAGGTTATGCGGAAATCAAGGCTGCTGCAAGGAATGCCCTGTTGCAAAAGAGGGGCGTTGCCTGATTGGGTTCGATAATGAATCAGTCAAAAGCGTCGAAGAAACGGTTTCAAAAGTCGAGCAATGGGCTAAAGACAACCCCGTCAAGACCCGCCAAAGCGAGCTTTTGAAGATGTTCCCAAGGGTTCCTATGAGGGAAGACGTAATTGACATTTGCCCCGGAACGGTTGTAAAAGGGCTTAAAAATGACGAGCACTGCAATCATATATTATGTGAGGATTGTAGAAAAACATTCTGGCTCGCGGAGGTAACCGACAATGACTAATATCTCAACCCTGCGACCCGGCGAACACTTTATGTTCAAGAATTTTGAATGGGTCTGCCTTGACCCGAACCACCCTGACGGCGGCGTGCTGGCAATTATGGCAAAGCCGTTGGCAAAAGATGTAAAGTTTTGCCCAGGCGATAAATTTGCCGATGAAAAAGGCAACCGGAATAACTACCGCACCAGTAATGTGCGTGGGATTCTATCTGATACTATGGCGAACGTTGTTTTCGATAGAGAAAGTCTGCTTTTGCATACCGTTGACCTTGTTGCCGACAACGGCGACCGCGCTTATGGCACTGTACAGGACACCGTTTTTATCCTGACCTGTGACGAGTATCGAAAGTACCGTGACTACATCCCGCACTATGACAACTGGATTTGGACTGCTACTCCTTGGTATTGCGGCGATAAGAATTCCGACACGGGCAACGCGACCATCGTTCGCATTGTGTACATGGAAGGTCAGTTGAGTAGCCACTTTGCGGGTAACAGCAATGCTGTCGTCCCGGCTTGCGTTCTCAATCCAAAATCGCTCAATCTGCGCCAGAGTATGGCCTATGTAGAGGAGATAGCAGAATGAAGAAAAAGTTATTTGCGCTGGCTGTTGCTTTTGTTTTGATGGTTCTGCTATGCGCATGCAAAGAAAATCAGGTGGTCGAGGAGAAAACTGTCTCTATCCAGCAAGAAATCGTATATGCCTATGTCACTACTGAAATGCTTACAAACGGTTACGGTGGTGTATATGACCACCAAAATTATATATGCTACGGCGTTCAGGACGGAGACAACATCCTCGATGAGGAAGACCGTATGGATTGTGTAACGATGCGAAAATCAGAAAAAGACCATAGTTATATAGAATACTACTACGAGCGCAGTATCTACGAGGACGGTACATACTATGACAGACATACCGGAAATGCCTTGTACTTGACCGATACTATGCTAAAAAACCTTAGAACGAGCAACTAGAGGAGGTATCAGAATGAGCACAACAATAGGCTGCCCGATTCCGGGCGCAAGCCAGCCGAAACAACCGGTGCGGCTGATTGATGCAAGCAATGTTATGGAAGCGGTATTTGGCGCCGTTGAATTGTACGATTCCGAGTATATTGCCATACAGCACGAAATCGAAAAAATTTCAACCATCGACCCTGAATCCCTGCGACCTAAGGCGCACTGGATAAATGAAGATAGTTTCTACAAGGATTCTACTGTCTGGCACTGCTCTGCGTGCAAAAGAAAATTCGTTTTGCATGGTAGAACACCAGAAAATGAGAACTACCAATATTGCCCTGCCTGCGGCGCAAGGATGGTGAACGCAGATGCTTGAAGAAATCCTGATCTTCTTAAAAATCTTCGTCCTCATTACCTGCGCCATCTATGCAGTTTTTCAAACAGGAAAAGCCATTGCTGCGCTTGCACATTCCTTGAAACGAACCCCATTATGCGACAGCTGCAAAAACTTGGCGACTAAAAGGCCAAAATCGTGGAAATACCTGCAATATCACTGTAAGTTTCGCAATGAAGGTTACGACGTCCCGCCCATAATATGCTGCGGATACAAAAAGAAAGACCCCCCGGAGGTGACCCCATGACCATTGTTTTCATCGTCCTCGCCGTCTGCGTTTACGACCTGTGCGGCCTGCTCGCCGTCCTGTACATCAACCACACAGACCGAATGGACACCGTAGACGGCGCAGACAACGTTATTGCCCTTGTGTTCTGGCCCCTGCTCGTGTTTGGCCGTATCAGCATTGCGCTTTATCACATATTTAGGAGACTCACAAAATGACATACACCACTCTATTTGTTTTGTAACGGAAAAAGGAGAAATTTTATGGACGCTTTTCAATACGAAATATACCGTGCCCAGCTTTGCACTATGTATAATGGGCTTTGCGCGGTATGCAAGCTAAACAGTGATGGAAAAAGCAAAGGATGCGTTTTGTGCAACTATGATACGATAGAGGTTGTAGAACGTACACAAAAGCTAATCGAATGGGCAGAAAAATGGCCGCGCACAAGGCAAGCTGTTATGGAAAAGTATTTTTCAACCGTGCCAATGAAAAACGGCATTGTAAATATATGCCCTAAAAAAATGGATAAATCGTATAAAGTCAAATGCGTAAGGGATGGGAAATCCTGTGAGCAGTGCAAAAAAGACTACTGGTTGGAGGGAATTGGCAATGGAAAATAATGTCCCGGCAGGCAACACCCAGCGTCAAAAATGGATGGAAAAATACGCCGCCTATCAAAAAGCCTTTATCGAGGCCCGCGACAAATTTCATGAGGCCAACACCTCCCTGCCCGCCCATCCGTCGGACGGTATGCCCAAAGGAAACGCCAAATCAGACCCCACCGCCCGCCTGTATGAGCGGTACGACAAAGCCTATGCCCGGTACTGCCGTGCCCGCGCCGCCATGAATACAGCCTACACAAAGCGCATGGCCGCTATGCAGCCCCTTAATTCTGACCAGCAAATCGTGCTGACCTCTATTTACTTTGAGGGCAAATCCCGCCGGGAAGTCGCAAAGGAACTGAACCGTTCCGATTTTTGGGTACGCGCCCAGGAACGCACCGGCCTGTTCCTCTTGGAACTCCCCTCCGGCTGGGAATCCGACATTCTCCCATAACAAAAGCCCGCAGTGGTTCGGAAATTCCGAACCACTGCGGGCTGCTTTTTTATTCCTGCGCCGCCGCAATACTGTGGTAATACCGCCCGGCCTTGTCCTCCGGCGCGTCCTTGTCATCCAAAAACGCCGCCGCAAGGTCTGCGTAAAACTCCGGCCTGTCCACACTGTTCTTGCGTGCCGCCTTGCAGTAGTCGCTGTACATCATGTTCATGATGGCGGCCCACTCCCACGCCTCACAGGTGATGCCGCGCGGCTCCATATAGACCCGCGTCTGCTCCAAGTCCCAGTGTGCGCCAAAGCTGCCGTCCTCGTTCTTCATGTTGTACATCCATGCCATGGCGTCCTCTTTGGTAAGCTCTCCACCGCCGCTGCACTTGGCGCATTCCTTGACGTGCTCCCAGCATTCCAGCATGGCCGTCAGCGCCGCAACGCTGCGCTCATTTACTGGATAGTGCTCCACAAACTCGTCAATTTCGTGCTCAAGCTTTTCCTTATACGCCTTAATTTTCTCCATCACGCGCACCTCATGCCAGCTTCACAACGCTGGCGCAGACATGGGTCACAGTTCCGGCAACGCCGCTCAACGCTGCGCTGATGGTCGGTGTCGCCCCGCAGCAGGCAGCAATGTACAGTACGGTTTCCGCGTGCAGCGTAACCGTGCCGTTGGCCGCCGCAGTGGCCTGTGCCGTCATGCAGGGCAGCTCCACAGTGTCCTTGTAGCCCTGTAGGGTCTCCGTGCCCGCCGCACCGGCAGTAAAGGTCACATCATAGCTGATGCGGTACAGGCCAGTGCAGTTGATGGTAAAGCCGCCTGTGTTCGTGTCTGCACCGCAGCCTGTGTCAGTCGTAAGAACACCCAGAATGTTCACAGGCGTAGAGGTTTCGGGCATGGTCTGGGTCGTATTGTTGTAGGCGCTCTGTGCCGTCTTGTAATGCGGGTTTTTCAGCTTATTGTTGCAAGCCATATTCTTATACTCCTTTCATAGAAAACGCCCGCACAGCGCTTGCCATGCGGGCTAGTGCGCTGTTAAAGCGTATCAGTTGCAGCAGCCGCCGCAAAACGGGCTGTTGCCAGCACTGTAGGCGTAGCTCATCGGGTAGCGGACTACGCCGGTGAACTGCTGCGCCATATACAGCTGGCTGTTGGCCTGCTCCAGCTGCGCGATGCGCTGCTCAAGCTGGGTCTTCTCCAGTGCGGCAAACTTCTGGTCGATGTTGGCGTTCACACGGTCAATGCTGCGCTCCACGCCGCAGAAGCCGTTCAGCATGTTCTGGTTCAGACTTGCCTGACCAAGCGCGACCTCCTTGCCAAGCTGGCCGATGTTGCCCTGCATCTCGTAGCCAAGATTGCAGATGCCATTGCCAAGGTTGCTAATGCGGTCGTTCAGCTGGCCGAACTGCTGGCCAAACAGAATCTCCTGCTGGCTGGCAGCGGTGGCATACTGGCCGAACTCACCCTGACGGTTCCAGCCGAAGCCACCGCCCATAAAGCAGAAGAGGAACAGGATGATAATCCACCAGGCGCCATTGCCGCCAAAGCCATTGCCATCCCCAGTAGCGGCCCGCAGGTCGCTCAAAGAATAACCATTGTCCATAGGTTCTTTTCCTTTCGTAAGATTTTATTTATAAACCGTGTCGACCCGGCTTATATCAGTAGAAAATGCCCTTAAACTGCTCTGCCTGCTGTTTCAGCTGTTCAAACTGCTGCTGGCTCATTCGGCCGTCGGCAAGCATCTGCTCCACGATCTTTTGCGGGTCTTGCCCCTGCATTTGCTGTTTAAACTGCATAAACTGCTGCATCATTGCCATAGGGTTATTTGGCATTGCGCTTTTCCCCATTGCCTGCAGGATCGGGTTTGTCATTCAGCATCTCCTCCAATCGTTTCACACGGTTTTCCAGGCTGTTCACATCCACCGGCGGGGCTGCCTGGTACGGGGTAATGGTGTATGGCGTTAGGGTCGGGTACCCTGCGCCGTCAGTCGTTTTTAACCACACCAGCGGTGCGGTTTCATCCAGCAGCAATGCGCTGGAATTGGGGGCCATATTGAAGGCCTTTGCCCCGTTCTCGCCGCTCACCTTGGTAATGCTGCACGGCTGCAAGGTCTGCTGCATTTGCTGGCCGTAAGGGCTACCGTAGGGGTTCTGCATCCCGTAGTTGTTCCACATCGGGTACATCTTAGCCACCTCGCTTTCTTACCCTTATTGTACAAAAAAAATTCCCTCGCCGTAGGACACCCACGCGCCACCTTTACGCCATTCTTGCGCCAAAACAAAAAAGCGGGCAGCTACCACAAAGGGTAGCTGCCCGCTTCAAATCTATGTATTTGTTCTGTAGGGGCCGATGCTCGTCATCGGCCCGCCCTATCACCGCATTTTGTTCTTGATGCTCCTCACATGCCGGTTTACCGTCCGCTCACAACAGTTCATCTCCGCCGCGATCTCGGCGTTTCTCCGTCCGTGCCGCCGTAAGTCCAGCACTTCCCGCTCCTCGTCCGTCAGGCTGAATACAAGCTCGTCATACTCCGCCCGGTTCATGCAAAAATCAAACTTCATACAGCACCTCAAAACGGGTTCTTCTTGTCCCACTGCTTGTTGGTTTTCGCCAGATACGCACGCCGCATCTCGTTGGTCAAATCCATTTCCTTCAAACGTGCCACAGCCTCGTCCTTATCGGCTTTTCCGTTGCCGTTCGTGTCGGGAATGGTCGCGCGGTAATTTACCCAGTCTTGCAGCGCATCCGCGCCGTAGCTCTGGTAGATTTCTGCACCGGCCTTGTCGGCATAGCTGCCGCCCTTCTCCGGGTACTTGCCGTTCTTGTCCTTTTTGTAGTACGCTGCCAGATACGCCCTCGCAAAGTCGTCTCCGCTCAAACCGTATTTCTGCATACCGTAACCGACGGTGAACTTGTCCGGTGTCTGCCCATCGTCCAGCGTCTTTGCCACAGCACTGTAAGACCGCATATACGCGCTCACTGCTTTGTTTCCGGCAAGCTCATCAATATTACGGACGGTGCTGTCCTCTTTTGTGCTGTTCACAAAGTTGTCCACAGCGTCATCACCAAACTGCGAGTACAGCGTATTCCATGTCTCAACGGTGTTCAGGTCGGCATTGTCGTTGCCGCTGGTTTCCCGCTTCTCGTCCCGCACAAGGTCGGTTGCGTTCTTCATCAGCATAAAGCCCACAAGCCCATCCACGCCGCCGTCTTTGTACGCCTCATACTCCTTAGCGTTCACGCCGCTCACGCCGTCGCCCACAGCAGCCACGCCGCCAGCGGTCTTAGCCACACTGTAGGCATCCTGCACAAGCGCACTCTGCTGGTCTTCCGGCAGCTGCAAGAACATATCGTTCTGCCGCAAACTGTCCACAATGTCATAGGCCGTCTGTCCGCTGGTCTTTGCGTACTCGGTCTTTTCCTCCGGGGTCATGTAATAGTTTTCGCTGTCAACGGTAATATAGTTCTTTGCCTTTTCCGGCAATACATGCTTATCGTTGGTGTTTCCGTACAAACCTTGCAGGTACTCGTCTACAGGCGTTACGTTCTCGGCACTGTAATATCCGGGGCTGCCAAAATTGTACGCCCCGCGCAGGAACATCCCACCCGCAGAATCGTCCGTGCCGTCAAGGCTTGCTTCCTCGCGGCCCCACTGGTCAATGTACGGTTCACTTTCTTTGCTCAACCCGGGGATTTTGTTCATTGTGCTGCGCAGCAGATAATTTTTATTCCGTTCTGATGCAGAACTGCCACCGCCGTAAGTGCTACGGCGGGTATCGTCTACTGTTCTAGCCGCCTTGCTCAGCGCAGTAGGCACAAACTGCTGCAAGTAGCCGGTTCCCAGGTTCACAGCCAAGCTGCCGATGCTTCCTGCTGCGTTATCGTCACTGTATCGGATATTTTCCAGCGTGTTATTGATGCCCTGCATCATGGTCATATTCTGGATAGGGTCAAGCGCATTCATGAAAATGTCGCTTACTTCACCAAAAATCTTGTCAAAATTGCTTGGGTCTTGCATCAGGGTATCAAGATTGTAACCGCCCTGTTCCAGGTTCGCACCCATCATAAGCGGAACAATGGCAGGCGCCGCCCAGTCCAACGTATAACTGCCAACACCGGGAATGTTTACAGAATACTCCTGCTTTCCCAGCATTTTGTCATAGTCTTTCGTGTCCTCGTCAAGCGTGCCAGTCAAGAATCCTTCGTGCGCCAGCCAGTATCCGACAGCCATAACGCCGGAGCCAACAACGCCCTTTGCCAGTGCATCGGTAACAGCGGCAGAACCCTCATGATGATACGCACGATATCCTGCTTCAAATGCAGCGCCAACGGGGTTGTATTCCGCTGCGGTTTTCAGGATGTTAGACGGAGTTTTTGCAAACGGCAAAAGGCCTTGGCCAATGCAGTATTTGATTTTTTCTCCCAGATCGCCTTTTTTATCGCCCCATTTGCTTATTCTGTCCATTCCTCGCGTCAGGGCGGTTTCTGTGTGGAAAGTTACGTCCTTTGCATCCCGCTTTGCGGTTTCCAGCGCATCCAGCAATACACGTTGCGACGCTTCATCTGTTTTTGTAAAGATAGACGCATCATAGCCGCGTGCGGTAAGCACGTTGGCAAGACTGTGCGTTGCGCCCATCTTTACAAAGATTTCATCTTCTTTGTCCAGCAGATTGCTGTTAAAGTCGGACGCCTTTTGCAGAGCACGTCCTGCAATGGACTGACCGTAAGTGCTGCGCGCCTGTTCAAGCCCGCTGTCCAGATTATATTTGCCGCCGTCTTTTACAACTTCTGCATAGTGGTTTTCGTCAATCCATTTGCTAGCAGCATTTTTCATATCCTGCGGAACATACAGTGCTTTGGTACGGTCTGCCTTTTTTGTCGTGACAAGCTGCATTGCCGCTGCAACTTCGTCCTTTGTGTCGGACAATCCTTTCATCAGGATGTTGCCAATGATATTTTTTCCGTGTGTGGTAGGATTCCCGAGCATTGCAAGATAGCGGATATTGTCAAAGCGCTCAAACCAGCTTTTGGCAGGAAGATGCTTTGCCATAACGCCGATAGCCTGCGCCTCTTTTTCATAACGCGCTTTGCTGTCCGGCATTTTTGCCGCCTCGCTGTACAGGTTATCGACCATCTCCATCTCGTCAATGGACAAATCGGATATACCCGCCGCCTGCATGATGAGCGAGTTGTAGTAAGATTCTGCATTATCACCGTTCATGATTTTGCCAGCAATCGTTTTTACGCCGTCATCGTCAATGTTGACCTTGTTTTTTTCGCACAGCTTTTTCACCCGGGCTACAATGCTGTTGTATGCTTCTTCTGTGGCAGTCTTGTATTTTTCTTTATCGGCGGCGCTGAAATTCGCAACGCGTTCCTCATGGGAAGGTATGCCGTTATCTTTCAGCATCTGCCCAAACTCGGCATCCGTGTCCCCCGCTTTTTGAATACTCTCTCGAATATTCTGCGGGAATTTCACATTATCCTGTACCGGGAATCTGTCCGCACCGCTTACGTACCCCTTTGTAAAATCCTGACTGTTCATATCGTCAAGATTTCTCTGCGCTACTGCGGTTTTCAGCTTGTCCAGCTCATCCGAAAGCTGTTTGATGCGGGCAGCCTCTACACTGTGCTGTGTTTCCCATTTTTCGCGGATAGGGTTAGAAACCTCGTGCATTCTGGCCGTTGCGTCGCCGGTAAAGCTCTGCATAGTCTGCGCAACTTTGCTGCGCTGCTTGCTGATTTCGCTCTGCCAATCGTCATACCGCGCTTTCTGGCGGTAAAATTCCGGCGTGCCCGGCTCTGTATTCATATACTCCGTGCGCAGTCTGTCACGGATATTGTTGGCCGTAACGCTTTCGCCCTTATCCCACTGTGTGTCTTTGCGCAGGGATTTCATGGCATTGTCAAGGCCCTTGTCTACATCTCCGCCAGCTTCCTGAATGTAAGTGTTGATATCGTCCAGCGCCTGATGCTGCGCTTCCGTGTCCGTCCAGACTTGGTGTTTAGAATAAGTCAGCCCTTCTCGGTGCGCATCATCAAGAACAGCGCGGGTTGCTGCCTGATTGGCGTAGTCCTTATTTTCAACGATTTTGTCCGTGCTGTATCGTGCATTTGTCGCACCAACCGCATTCTCCGGCACACTCTCGCTGCCGTTCAAAGGCCGCGCCGTGTTCTGCCCGCTGGCGGTTCCTGCTGTCTGGCGGGCATTCTCCACAATGTCCATGCCGGGCACAGCCTCACTTGCATCCGCTCTGGCGGGCATGGGTAAAGCATCAGCGCCCCCGGCACTGGCCAAAGGCGTTTTCAGCAAGCTGTCACGGTATGCAAGCATTTCATCGTAGTCATCGTATACCGGCAAAGCATCCAATTCTGCTTGTGTGTATCTATGCGCTGTGTTAAATTCAGCAGCAGCCTTTTCAAAGTCGTATCCATCGCGCAACTTTAGCGCATATACGTCAGGTTCCTTGCTGATAATCCCATCGGCAATCTGCTTGCGCACTTGGGCGTCCATAGCGTCATTATAGCCATAAGCATAAGGTATCCGAGCAACAGGCTCTAGCCCCGCCTTGCTGTACATGTTGACTAGCGCCTGCCCATAGCAGTCACCTTTTGTGGCGCCGCCATTTACGGCGGCAAGTGCAATGGAGCTGCCTGCACCGGGTGTGCTGTTATTGGTTGCATCTTTAAAAACGCAAGTAAGATTTCCATCTGCCTCTACTGCGCCACCGGCAGTACCATCAGGCGTCAGGAACGTTTTGCCGCCATTGTTTACAATGTTGGCAATTTCCTCTGCGGTATGTCCATCAACCGCAGCCCCATTTACATTGTTGGCTTTTGCCGTTGCAAGGGCTTGTGCAAAGGTTTCCGGTGCATCATCCGAATTGCGGAAATCAAAAGCACCCGCGCCTGCCTGCTCGGCAATAGCACGGGTGCTGTCATCATATACGCTGGGGCGCTGGTTCAGGTGTTCTGCCACCAATACGCGATCTGCCGGTAGGTACTCCCCTGATTCAGCTCCCACTGCAAGTCGTTGGCCAGATTGGGGTGTTCCATCACTGCTTCCTTGCAGTATTCCTTCGCTTCCTGTTCCGTCATATTGGCTGCGTCCTTGTACTGCTTCATTTGTCACACCTCCGATATTATTTATATCATTATACCCTGTATCAGTCGCGGCGTCAATCGGCAAACTGTCCGAATTTTGCAAAGCAAGTTTGGCTTCGTCTCCGATTTCCTGCTGGCGCTGCAACACGGCGCGGCGCAGCTGCTCGGCTTCTTTTTCCTTCGCGCCGTTCAAGTCGACCTGACTGCGCAACTCATCCAGCGTATTCAATGCGCTGCGGTTGGCTGCGTCTGGTGCGTTCATCTGCTGTATCTGCGCAGCAAGCCCGGTCGTGCCATTGGCTTCCGGCTGCGCAATCGCGGCTGGCACATTCTGCGGCACTGCGCTTTGCTCCATGTTCGTTGCGTCCTGCGCAAACGTTTCTTCCGGCAGTGCATCCTTGCGCAAAAATGCTTCTTCCTGCTGCCCATTGTCCAGCAGTCCGGCACGGTTTCCTGCCCGGTTCAGCACCCCGCCCAGCGCACCAAACGCCGCGCCGGTCGCCGCGCCCATGCCGACCTGGCTTGCCATATCCTGCAAGCTGAAATTCGCATCCGGGTCTTTCAGGGCATAGTCCGCCGCTGTGTTCAGCAAATAATCTGCCGCTTCCTGTCCGGCGTTTTCAATGCCCTCTTTCAACGCGCCCTGCAAAATCGGGCTGCCGTTTTTCGTGATGTTCGCAAACTCGCCAATGGGTACAGCATTCGTTCCGGTGGAAATCAGGCCGCTGGCCGCACCGCGCAAAAGCGCATCCCGGCTGCCCATGCCCTTGTCCGTCTCTTCGGCCAATTTCTGCCCCGCGCTCGTCAGGCCCATGTAGCCAGCGCCCAGCGCCGGGTTCACAAGGCCCAGCGCCATGCCGGGGGCCATGTTCGCGCCCATTGCCGCAATGTTGTACGCTGCCTTCCCTGCGCCGTTCAGGCCCTCGCCGCCGCGCTGCACCTGCGCATTGCCTTCTTTCACAAGGCCCAGTGCGGGCACAAACTTTTCGTCCAGAACATCCTGGTCGTTCTTGGTATTCTCAAACTGGTCAAGCGCCTTTTGGTAGGCATCACTCACACTGCCGTCCGCATTCAATGCCTGCCCGGTCTCTGTCAGGCGGCGCATCTCATACTGTGCGGCCTTGTTGGCCTGGCTGCCTCCGCCCGCAGGGGCTTCCAAAAAGCTCAACGCAGCACCCATAGCCTGTTTGGCCGTGCCTTTGGCAAGGTCTGCAATGCGGCTGCCAATGCCGCGCTGGCTACTTTTCCCGGCAGTCTTGCGGGTGGTATCCTCTTCTTCCAGTTCTGCATACCGCTGGTTTACTTGGCCGTCTTTGGTAAATACGCGCCCACTGTCCACCAACTTCCGCTTTTGGTACTGGCTTTCTTTGTCTGCCTGATTCCCGCCGCGTGCCGGTGCGGTCAAACCGCCAACAACGGCCTTGACTACGCTCTTTCCTGCGTTCTTGACCGTCTCAACGGTTTTTTCACGCTGCTGCTCTTGTGCTTTTAAGACTTCATCATGGTGCTCACGTTGGCTCTTTTGCCACGCTTCACGCTTTTCTTTTCTCTCCGTTTTTTTGTCGGTCTTTTCGTCATCCTTTTTATTTGAGCTGGCTGCGGTATTCGTACTCCCAGCTGTGCCGCCTGTACCCGCAGTCCCGCTGCCAAACAGCGCATCCATTGCTGCCCCTGCATCCTCGCTGCTTTCGGCGCTGTCGGTGCTGCTGCCGGATTTGCTCTTAGACTCCCCGCTGCTCCGCCCGCTCCGGGCAGCTTTGGCTGCCGCTTTAGCCGCTGCCGCCGCTTCCTTCTCTGCTTGCTTTTCGGCGTACTGCTGCGCCTTTTTCTGCTGCTCATACAGGTCGTTTGCCTGTTCGAACTTGGCTTGCGCAAGTTTCATCTGGCGGTTCAGCACATCATTGTTCAGGCTGTTTTCCAGGCTGGCCCCCTGCACAATGCTTTGCAGGGTGTCGCTGTACGTGTCTTTCAGTACAGGCAGGGTCTTGTCGGTCGCATTCAGCAGCGCCGCGCCCTTTGCCCGCGCCGTCTGCGTTTTGTTCTGGCCCTCGTTCACCGTGCTGGCCTGGGCGTTTTTGTACCGGCTCAAATATGCGTTCAGAAGCGCATCTTCCCGGTTGCTCACTTTTGCCATCTGTCAAGACCTCCCATATACAAAAAGCGGCGGGATGCCCTCATCCCGCCAAATTCTAAGCCTTCCCCCACTGGGGGGAAGGTGGCCCCGCAGGGCCGGATGAGGGGCGGCCTTGTCTGTACCGCCCCATTCCCTTATTCGTAGCTGTATTCCCACTGCCCGGTGCTGGTGTTGAACTTCTGCGTCAAGCGCGGCATACTGGCCGCCATGTTCGCGTATCCCTGCATCAGGTTGACATAGTTGTTCGCGTTGTTCGCCACAAGGTTGCTCAAATTCGTCTGGTACTGGCTCAAATCGGCTGCGTCACCGCTGGCCTTCTGGTTTTCCAGCTGGGCCATGTTGTTCTGGTAGGTGTTCAGCAAACTTGCCAGCTGGGCGGCGCGTTCGGTTTCCAGTGCGTTGCGGCTGCTGCCGTAGTTGTTCAGCATCCCGGCAGTCGTGGTCTCTGCCGCGCCGCCGCCAATGCCCTGCGCCGCAAGCTGCTGGGCAAGGGTGCGCTGGTTCATCATCTTGTTGATGTACGCTTGCTGCAAGGCGCTGTCGGTGGCGCTGTTCAGCTGGCCCTGGCCGTACTCATAGTCGGTTTTCTGCTGCGCCGCACTGCGCTGGTAGGCTTCCTCGCGGGCCTTGCGCTGGGCTTCCTGCGCGGCTTTCATCTGCTCTTCTGCGCGGCGCTGGGCTTCTGCCGCCTGCTGCTGGGCAGCCTGTAAAGCGCTCTGCATCTGGTTGATGTAGCTCTGCATATAGTCGTTGTTCTGCTGCGGTGCGCTGTAACTCTGCTGCGGCTCACTGTACGTGGGCGTGGAAACCGTCGCGGCAGGGGCTGTGTAGGTGGTCTTGGGCGTGCTAACGGTCTGCGCCGGAGCCGTATACTGCTTTTTGGGCGTCGTATACTTATTGCTGCCTGTCGTGTATGTCTTGCTGCTGCCAAACTTGCTCACTCTGTTCGTGCCGGGTTTTACGTAGTAATCTTTTGTAGAACCTGTTACCGGTCTCGGCATACATCATTCCCCTTTCTTCTCGCTCTGCGTGCCAAAATAAAAGGCCACGACCATTGTCACAATGGTCATGACCGTGTCAGGCTGTAATTTGCTTTGCAGCGCCATCACCGCAAAAACCGCAACGACTACCAGCGTCACAATGGTTTTTACCTTGATAAGCGCCGCCAAGTTCTTGATAAAATCACCCATAGATATGCACCCTCTTTCAGCCGATCAGATGCTTCTGCAAGTCTTTCTTTGCTTTCTGCATCTGGTCAATGTTGTTGCCGTCCAGGTTGTGGTCAAGCAGGGCAAGCAGCGCCTGCATGGTCACGCGCTGCCCCTCGTCCATGCGGTCAAGCCGCAATTTGTCGTTTTTCAAAAAGCCCTCCATAGCGTTCACCCGCGCTTCAAGCTGTGTAATGCGTTTGTCCTGGTCAGTCTTTGGCTTTTTTGCTGCGGTGATCACTTTGCTGATAGCCACGCCTCCGGCATACAGCCCGGCAGCAGCCCCGGCAGCGTAAATCAAAAACGCCCAGGCATCCGCAAGCGTAAACGAAAATACGTGCTGCATCGGCATCACACCTCCGCCCATTCAGATTTATACAGCCCTGCATCCGTCAGGCCACGTTCCTTGCACAGCAGATAAATAGCATCTGCGTCCCCCTGGCTCACCGGCCCGATGGTAATCACTTGTAGCTTGTTCGTGCCGCCATCGTCGGGCTTGTCCGGCACAACAACGCTGTGCTCGCCCGCCTGGAAGGTGTACTCCTTCCCGGTCGCCAGCGTGAAATCATCGCTCAACCAAGTCAGCGGATTGGTGCGCTTGCCGTTCAAAATAACTTCAAAATGCAGATGCGCCCCAAACACGTTGCCGGTAACGCCAGAATAGCCGATGAGTTCGCCCTCTTTCACCTTCTGGCCGACCTTGACGCAATAGCTCGACAGATGTGCGTACCGCGTCTGCAAGGTCTTTCCCTTGTAGGGCGCGTGCTTGATTCTCACCATGTTGCCATAACTCTGCATTCCGGTTTTCGTGTGGCCGTCCCAGTTCTGCACCTGGTCAACCGTGCCTTCCTCTGCCGCGTAGACCGGGCGCTTGTAGTCCGTGCCGTTCTGCGTGCGCCAGTCGGCGGCCTGGTGCAAGCTGCCGTTGTTGTAGTACCAGCCCTGCGTTAAAACGTGCAGGTCAAGCGGGTAGTGCAGCAGCACCTCGCCGTTTGATAGTCTCATGACATCAACTCCTTTTTTTGTGGCCGTACCGCACTTCCGCGCGGACCTTAAAGATTCCGGTTTGTTTCAATTTTTCGTCCTTTCTCCCCGCCCCAGCGGGGATTATTTGCAAATATAACTTAAGCTAAATACAATATTGGCATTCGTTAAATTTCCATCACCCCAGTTACTAATTATAAGATTTCCGTTATAAACTCTCACGAGTACACCATTAAATAATGTCTTGCCAATGCCTGTGCGCGCTATAACGGTACTGGCACACGCATTATCATCTATGGCCTCAAACGGAATCTTGCCGACGATGGAGCTGCCCCACTCTGGTATCGTTGCTACGAATGCTTCGGACGAGCTGCACTCAATAATTACAAGCCGACCGTATCTAGTCCAATGCACATTACTTGCGCCGGCAATCGTCCCGGTTTCGACTTCCGTAGCTGTTGCCACCGCCGCCGGGCTGGCCGCCCAGCCGTCCGCGGCAGTTTTCGTATCATCTGCAGTATCGCTCACACGCACGTCGCCTGGCATGTCAGCCCCACCGGGCAACTGGTAAAAGGGGTTTCTGGTTGTACTCATAAGCAGCACCTGTGCAAACTGCACAAAGCTGTCTTACGGCAGCCCCCCCCCGAACGGATAACGTAGTTTCGTCATTTTATCATTCTCCTTTCACGCGATGCGGCGGTATCTGTATGTCCCGATGTATGGCTGCATATTGTTGTGCGGCTTAGAACCGCCGGATTCAGCAACACTAGCAAATAGTGACACTGCTCCGGCTCCACTTATATAATCAAGCAATGTTATATATTTATCTGTTTCTGTCTGGCTTGTCGGAATACCCTTCAGATAATTGTTGCTGTTATGCTTGTGCCTTGGCATTTCATCAATCGTCAGCGTGTGCTCCTTCTCCCCGCCAGTAGCCCCCGCCGCGTAGTCTCCGCCAGCGCCCACCGTCACCCGGTCAGTGCCGTACCGTTCCCACGTGCCGTACCCATACACCGCAGCCACCTTTTCCGGCGTACTCAAATCCGGCGCGCCAGTCAGCCCGGTTCCGTCCCACTCGATAATGCCACCGATGGGCACATAGGGATATTTATACGGATTGTCCGTCATACGCTCACCTCCAAAACAAACACAGCCGCGCTCGTCGGCGCACTGTTCGCATAAAACTTAACAACCCCGGCCCCGGGTTCCAGTGCGGCTACCATCCGGACTGCATCCGTCACTCTCGTGCGGTCACTCACAGCAATCCGGCTGTCAGCCGTAACACCGGCCACATTCACAGTGGCGCACTGCGTATAGCTCGTGCTGGTTCCGTCGTCCCATGCCACCGTATAATCGCCGGTTGTCCAGGCACTTGCCGCCACCGTTACGGTCTTATAGCTGTGTGCCGCTTCTGCGCCCACATCCGTTGCGTTCAGCCACACCGATTCTCCGGTCTTGCCGTTCACGTTCTGGATAACACCCGGGTCGCCTTTCTCGCCCTGCGGGCCTGTTGCACCTGCCGTGCCTTGCTCACCTGTCAAACCCTGGATGCCTTGCGGCCCGCGCTCGCCGGTGTCGCCCTTCTCGCCCTGGATGCCCTGCGGCCCTTCCGGGCCAACTTCACCCTGCGGGCCTGCGGGGCCTGTCTCGCCGGTTGCGCCCTGCGGCCCCTGTGCACCCTGCGGCCCCTGCGGGCCTTGCAGACTGCCAATAGGGTTCCATTTCTTGGCGTCCACGTCCCAAAGGTACACAACGTTGTCTGTCTCGCTGCCCACCGCGTAGGCGTCTCCCTTGTTGCCGGTGGGGTGTGCCCCTTCCAGCAACTTTAGGTTGTCGTAGCGCCCCAGCACAACAAAGCTCGTGCCGTCTGCGCCCTTCTCGCCCTGCGGCCCCTGGGGGCCTGTCGGGCCTGTTGCGCCGGTCGGCCCCTGTGCGCCGGTCAGGCCCTGCACGCCGCGCGGGCCTTGTATACCCTGCGGGCCGGTGGGGCCAATGTTGCCCTGTGCGCCCGCTGGCCCCTGGGGGCCTACCGGGCCTTGCGGGCCTTGTGCTCCGGGATCGCCTTTGCGCAGCGCTATCTGCGTCACACCGCCGTTGTCCGTCACGGTCGCGCCCATAAACTGCATCCGGCTCCGCTGCGGCATTTCCTCGCCGCCCTCATCCAGAATCAAATGGCCGCTGCTGCCGGTTGCCTGCCAGGTCTTTCCGTCGCTGCTCGTCTCAATGACTTTGTCGCTGTTCAGCCGGATATACAGGCAGCCGCCCTCGTTGTGGGTGCGGTTTTCCAGCGCCATTTCATTTAGGGCCGCCACAAGCTCGTTGAATATCGGCACAATGACTTCTCGCGGTATTTCATCCATGACCCGCTGCATCTCTGCTGTGCTGTACCCCGGGCTGTCCGGCTTGCCAACGTTGCCCTTGCCGATCAAATCGGCAAGTAATATTTCTCTGAATGCCATTTCCTCACCCCTTAAAGTTTCCGTTTTCCACAAATTCTGTGGCGATCTGCATCAGACCGAATGGCTGGTTCAGTTCCTCGTTCACAAACCGGAACCGTGCCTTGTCCACCCGCTTGATGCGTATCTTGTTGTGCAGCGTTCGCGCCGTCTGGTCGTTGGAGTAGGTGAACTGGTGGTACACCAACTGCGAGTAAGTAAAATACCGGCTGTGCAGTTCATCCTTCCATATCTGGTTCCAGATACCGCGCTTCATGGCAAACACCGTCACGCTCGTGGCAACACTGGGGGCCATTTGCAGTGCCAGATAGCGGAAGCTCTTGTTCTTGTAAAACAGTGCCCCCATCAAGTCCGTCGTCTCCCACGCGGCGCAGATGGCCTTGCCGTCGTCGTTGTAGCTTGTCAGCGCTTCGGTGTCGTTGTAAAACCGATAGATTTTCCCATCGGCAGAGCCAAAATATAACCGCGTATCGCTCACCCACATCACCCGCGCCGGGATGTTCGTCTCATAAAAACAGGCGTACTGCCGGGTGGAATACGGCTCGTTCTTGTTAGCGCCCAGGTTCTGCTGTCCGTCCAGCACATAGGCAACGCCGTTTAGGCACAGCCAGTACATATCCTTGTATACACAGGCGTAGGCGTCGCCCTTCCCTGCTTCGGCCAGCAGCTTGCCGTTCATGTAGTAGCTGCGGTTCTGGCTGAACCGCTCGCCCACAATGTCGCTGGGTGTGATGGCGTAAATGCCTAAGTTCGTCAAAAACATAGGCTCGTTCGCGCAGTAGGCAAAACTGTATTTGGCGATCGCGCCCGGCCCCTGTATCGTGTTCGTCACCGGGAACGCAGGTTCGTTGTCTACCAGGTTGCCCTGCCGGATAATAACGTTTCGGTCTGTCTCGTTCTCGTCCTTGTGCGCCGCAATGCGGTTCTCGATGATGGAATACCCCATGATGGCGCTTTTCTCTGTGCCAACCTTGCTGTACCCGGTGTCAGGCCAGTAGGTCAGGTCATACTGCCCGCTGTACCAATCCTGGTTCGGGTAATCCGGGTTCCCGCTCAAAAACAATCGGTCAGTCGCACCGTTCACGCCAAACAGAATCCCGATATTGCATTTGTTGATTCTGTCCGCATAACCGCTCACTGTCCTGCTGGCGGTGATTTCAATGTTGTCCTCGCCGGTCACCGGGCTTTTCCCCGGCGCAGTGTTGAACGTTACCACCCCTGTTGACGCATTGCAGCTGTATCCGTTTGTCATCGTCTCCCAGCTGCCGCTGCTCGTCAGCTTGCGCACCGTCACATTGGCGCTGTCCAGGCCGGAAAAACTCAAATGATACTGCGTGCTGGTTCCGTCTGCCGCAAACAGTTCCTTAAACTTCGGCTGCAAAAGGTTCAGGGATTCGTACTGCTTGCCGCCGCCGGAGGGTGCTTTTGCAATCGTCAGCGTCGGGATGCGGGCATTGTCGCTTGCTTTCTTGATGGTGCTGCCGTCATAGACCAACAGGCATTTGCCGTCGGCAATGTACAGCTTATCTTCCATCTGCCAGCTGTTGCTTCTGGCATCGGCCATCCCGGTATAAATGGCAGACCCGATGCCGCTGCCGCTTGTCGGTTTCAGATACAGCGCCGTGCCCGCATGGATCAGTGTCTTGCCTTTCAGGATATGGCAGCCGTTGATGCGGGCCGGGTAGGTGTACAGCTTTTCATATCCCATCCGCTTGCGCACCTTTCCGGGTTCACTGCGGATGATGTTCTGTGCATTGGGGCTTTGGCTCGTGCTTACGTTGGCGGTATTGCTCGTGTAGTCAATGCCCAGCAGCTTGTCAATTACCAGCTTAGAGCGGCTGATGGGCGTCGGGATACTGAATGTCGCCATCCTTACCACCACCCTGTATTGCTGGTAAATTCCTCTTTCGTCACGGTCTGCGGGTTGCGCAGCCGTTCAAAAGCGGTTTCAAATTCGTTGCGGTAGTAGGTTGCCACCGTAATGTCATCGTCCTTGTACAGCTGGCTTGCCATGTACAGCGGCAGCAGCACAACAGCGTCATCCGGCAGGTCGATTACCGTGTCGTCGGCGGTGGTCAGGGTCAGCATCTCGGGTTTTGCGTCATAGAAAAACTCAAACTCCCCCGCATAGCTGTCCGGGAATACCAGGTACTTGCCGCCATACAGCACAATGCCGCTCACCGGTGCGGGCGTGCCGTCGGTCATCTTGTAAATTTCCATGACCCCGGTGCGCCAGAAATTCGGCACTGTCTTTTCCAAATCTACGGTAAGCGGTACGTCCGCTTCTTTGGTAAATCGGCAGCTCTTGCGCAGGTATCGCCCCGCCGTGCAAATCATCTCAATGGCTTCATTGGCGGCATGCGGCATGGCGTTCATGTACTCTTTGTTCGATTCGTCCGGGTTCGTGATATCCGTACCGTCAGAACTGAACATTTTTTGCAAGGTCGCCAGTTTGATTTCCTTCCAAGTCAACCGCATTCACCCCCTGTGTCATCTGCTGCTGTGCTTCCAGCTGCTTGTTGATATCTTCCAGCACCGTTGCCGCGTAAGGGTATCCGGTGCTCTTGTTCCATGTCCAGTAGGTTCTGGCACTGTTCAAATCGCCGATGGGGCCAAACGCGCCCGCCTGGAAATCCACCTTCGCCATATCCCACAGCCGTTCCCGGTTGCTGGCAAGGTTGCTTGCCGGGTCTACCTCAATGATAAATTCATCGTTCCAGTACAGTTCTCCGGCAGCGTCCCGCTTCAAAAACTCCATGCGGTCAAAGTGTCCGTACTGCTGTTCGCCGTCCACGTCGGTGTCCGTCATGGGGTACGGTTCATCCGCATAGGCCAGCAAAAACTCAAACATCTTGCGGTACAGCTTGGCGTAGGCGTTGTTCTTCATCTCCCGCTTGGATTGCAAGCGGCCCGCGCTCTGGTTCGCGCTGAACTGCTTTGCACTGCCGGATGTTGCGGAAGAATCATATTTGCCCTGGAACGCGTCCGTAATACCCAACGTAGATTTCGCCCAGTTGTAGTTGTATTCCAGCATATTCTGGTCGTTCTGCACGTTGGGCTGCACGTTGATGACATCAATCATGTTGCGCTGGCTTGGGTTATCCACGCGCAGGATTTTCAACTCGCTGTCGTTCAGCTCTGCCTGTACGCCATTCGGCAAAATGACCCAGCTGCCGCCTTTCAGCAGCTTCTCCTGTATCTTCGTGCCGTATTTGTTGATGGCCTGCTGCTGGTCGGCCACAATGTCCACGTCCGATACGCCCAAAAACATATCCGATGCCGCAATGTTCACCCGCTCAATGATGGGGAATCCGTGCGGCTTGTAGGCGGGTATCTCGTTGGCCTGCATCTCGCCGGGCATCAGGATAACTTCCCCGGTGTCGTTGTCCAGCTGTACACTGCCGTCCGGGTTCATGATGGGCACATCCTCGCCCTGTACCTGGGCGGGCAAAACCTCGCCGCTGCTCAACATCACATCCTGCGTCAAAGTCAGCGTCTGTACCGGCTGTTCCTTGAACTTCTTGTTCCCGCAAACACATACATCCCCCACACGCCGCCGTCCGCATTTTGTGCAGACCTCCGCAGTGCGGGCGTAATAATCGGGGAAATCTTCCAACACCTGGCTGCCTACCCAGCTGAACATCCCCACTGTGCCCTTGTCGTGCTTGTAGTAGACAATGTTCTGGGTCACAACGCCTGTGTGGGTGCTGCCGTCGTCCCCACCCCGGGCATCCGGCGCATCTTCGGTGTCGGTGTCCAGCTTGATGTCGTACCGCGCTTCCAGGGCTTCTTTGCTCTTGGATATCTGCACAAACACATAATCCATGTCGTCCAGCTTGTACACGCCCGGCTGTGGGATGACCTGGCGCGGGTGTCGCATCTCGACTTCCACGTCGCCCAGCGTGCAGTGATACCCCGCCGCCGGGTTCCATTCCACATGGAAAAAGTCAGCCCCCTGCACCGGCACGGTGCGCTCGCTGCGGTCGTTTAGCTCGGTAAAGTGCATCCGGCGTGCCTGGTTGCGCAAAAGGCTTTCCAGCTTGCGGGCCTTGTCCTCGTCCTCCAGGTGGATGGCCGTCACCTTCGGCAGCGGGTAGGTCGAATCCACCTGGCTTTCAATCAACTCATAGATGATGTTGCGCACATTGGTGGCATCCTTCTTGGCACCCTGTATCTCGTGGCTTCCGTAGTACATGGCCTCGCGCTTGCGCATCTTATCCAACGTGCCGCTGTATGCAGATTTTGCGCTGGATAGCTTGCCCTGCCACTTTTCCAACTGTTCTTTTTGCTTATCGTCTTTCTTCATACCGTCACTCCTGTGGGGTCACGCCCCCGCAAATGTGATAAAAAAGGAGCATCGCCCACGCAATGCCCCTTTGCCTTTACTGCTTCTTCCGTGTGCGCCGCTTCGTAGGGGCGGGGCTCTGCTCCGACCGCTCGCCGACAGCGTTCGCCATTGGCCCGCCGTTCTCCACCGCCCGGGAAAAATACGTTCCGTCCGGGTTCACATCCTGCACAACAAAGGTTCTTTTGCCTTCTGTAAAGGTGTCACCCGGGCGCAGTCCTTTTGCAGCCGCCATCAGAGAGTTGTCAGCTCCGTACCAGCAGTAGCGCCGCCCATGATGACGTGCCGCCAATCACCGAAACCGGCGCTGAAACGGCAACGCCCGCTGTTAATCAGGTTGTGGGTGTAAACATCCACATCCTGCTTGATGGTCAGCGGCACTCGGTCATAGAACAGGCTGCCGTTCAGCTCCTGATTTGCCTTGCTGCTCATGATGATGTAAGGCTCAGTGCCAGCGGTTGCCTGCCAATAGGGGTTGACAATAAGCTTCCACATCCCCTTGTTCACGTTGACGTCGTTAAAGTCATTGCCAACCTGCTGGTCACTGTTGATGATCTTCTTTGCCAGGCGAATCAGGCGGAAACAGTTGCCGGGCACGATCAGTGTGTCAAACACATAGCCCATCGTGTGCCCGCTGGTATTCTTGAAGTTGAAGCCGATATTCGCCAGGCGGTCAAGCATCACGTCATCATCGCCAAACGCATTGGTAAACACGTTGCTCTGCGCTGCAACACCGCTCAAGCCGGTATGGTCTTTCGCAAACAATGCCTTACCGTCAGAGGTGGTGCGGTCAAAGCCGGTGTGACCTCCAAAGTCAAAAATGGTCCCCTCGCAGCACAGTGCGGCGCTGCCAAACTCAGCGCGGGTGCGCTTGTAAGTATGCACAAAGTTTTTGGAGCCAGCCGCGATCATATCCTGCTGGGAATCCTCTTTCAGTTCAGCCGTAACCACGTAAGCTTTCATGAAGGGGCTGTGCTCAATCAGCTTCGGGTTGACTTCCTGCAAAGTATCTTCCGGCGCTTTGTCACCTTCTTTGGTGTACTGGAAGCTGCTGAAAGAACTCATGCCGATCGTTTTCTCGCCAAAACGTTTAGAAGTCTTGACGTTGTACATCTTTTTTACAAGATCATCGTCGTTGCTTTTTTCGTTGTCGGCGTCAACCATGTTCATGCGGACGAACTGGGCTTCACTATTCCAGAACTCGTCTACTTTACCGCCAAATTTCGTGTTAATTGCCATACTATGTCTCCTTTACAGTGTCTCGTTGTACAATTTTGTTAGAGCTTCTTCGCTTTTCCCCGGGAAAGCGCTTTTCAGCATCTCTCGCATCTCAGCCGGAATTGGCTTCATATTGCCCGGCTCTGCCGCCCCGCCGTGGGATGCAAGGTGTCCTTTGCCCTTTGCCGCATTGATAGCCGCCTGCCGCCCTGCCGCAGTGCCGCTCTGTACGGCCCTGCCGTAGTTGACCGCCTTGTAGGCCGTCACCATGTCCAGGCCCTTGCTCTGCACAAGGTTTACGATCTCGCCAAAATTCTCCATGTTGGCAAGGTCTGCAACGCTTTTCAGGCCGGGTTCCAGCTTTTGCAGCTCGGCAAAATCTGCGTTGAACGCCGCCTGCGCCTCGTCGTTGACCCGGGCCGCTTTCAGCTCCTGCATCTCTGCTTTCAGCTGTGCTTTCTCGGGGTCGTTGTCAATGATGCGCTGCAAGGCGGCACGCTGCTCTGCCGTCTGGTTGGCCGTAGCCTGTTCAATGGCCCGCTGCCGGGCAATGCGGTTCTGGGCATCCATCGCGTCAAAGTAGTCTTGCATCGTGTGGATGGCCCCGCCGGTCTCGGGGTTTTTGTACCCGGCAAATCGCTGTGCAAACTGTCGGTCTACGCGCTGCTGTGCCTCTCGCTCGCTGCGCTGGCGGGCAATGGCCCACACGTTGTTGGGGATTTCCGGTTCCTGCGCGGGGGCAGTTTCCGTAATTTCCACATTACTTTCCACGTTTTCCGCAGTTTCCACGTTTTCTGTCTGGGTGTCGTCAATCTGGTCGGCTGCGCCAGCGGTCACGCCAATTTCGTTTTCGTCAAACATAGGTATCCTCCGCGTACAACGCTCGCCAGCTAAAAATTTGTATAAAAAAAGCGCCTACCATCTCTGGTAAGCGCTTTTTCTATCGTAGTTGTAGGGGGCGGCGTCAGCCCTCCCCCTTGGCTCCTCCGCCGCAGCGGGGGAGCTGTCGCCCGCAGGCGACTGAGGGAGTTCCCCGCCGTGTATCGCTATTCCCCGATTTCCCTTTGCTGTTCCACCGGGTAATTCACCCGCATCACCGCAACGCCCGGCTCCTTCTCTCCCATCACGTGCCCATAATCCGGGCACTGCTTGTTCCGGCAGATGAATTTCAGCACTTCATGTTCGGAATCTGTTCGGCACTCTATGCCGCAGGTCTGGCATCTCAAAAAATCCCCTCCATTACAAAAATGCTGTTCCGCACCTTGCCGCCGTAATAACGGCAAATTCTAAAACAGGGCTGCGCGTTCAACCAAAACTCGATCATGCAGGGTTCCCCCATTTCTCAATCAGCATTTTGCGGTCACTGGGGCTGGCGTTCTTGTAGTCCTCGTACATATCCGCCGTCCAATGCCGCTTTCGTACATTCACCGGCTTTTTCGCCGGGCTTGTCCACCAAACGCAAAAATAGCGTAAAGCATCCGGGAAATGCGTCAATCCGTGCGGATTTTTCGCATACACATCGGGGTTTTTATCATCCTTCTGTATCTTCGTCAGGCAAGTCCACAACTCGCCCGGCTTGTAGAACGTCAGATACCCCTTCCCGGTTTTCTCGTCCCTGCGCAGCCATTGTTTCATAGCCGCGCACCCGGCAGGGAAATCGCGGGAACTTTGTACCAGCGGCAGATGCGCTTCGCTGAACAGCTGCGCACGGCTCTTGCCGCTCTCCTGGCTGCGGTTCCACAAGTCAGGCGGTGCAAGGTACATATCAATTTCCTCGCCCTCTGAATCCCTTAAAATCAGGTCTGCCGCTTCACCTATCGTCTTGTTCGGCCCGCCGTCCACCCGGTACACCGTCGCATGGTTGTTCGGGTCAACGGCAATCCAAATCGCCGCCAGCATATCAAGGCCGTAGTCTATCGCCACATAGCGTCTAAGCGGCCCTGTGGGCGGCGCATCGACCAAGTGGGTATCTTTATCCAGCTCACTAAAAAAGCGCCCTCCGGGTGCGGAGAGCGCTTCTTCCTCTGTTGCAGGGTATTCCTGCATCGTTTTATCCTCGCCCAGCGCAGCCACCGTCTGTGCGTACCACTTCTCACTGCGGCGCGGGTCGGTGCTCCAGGGCAAAAACAGTTTGGTAAAGCCGTTGCCGGGATTCGTGTAGATTTCCTCAAACAGTGTGCCCAGCTTGATGGTAGACAGTCCGATGACCCGCCCGCCGAACGGTCGGTTGATGACCGGGTATGCCGCCTGCCAAATTTCCTCGGCGTACTGCTGGAACGCCCATTCGTCAATCACGATCAAATCAGCCGTAAACGAACGACCTGCCGCAGGGCTGGATGGGAACGCCTTGAAAATGCTCTCCGGGCCATCCGGCCACATCACAACGACCTGCATCGTGCTCTTGTAAAATACCGGGCCTGTCCAGCCCGCCACACTACCGCCCGGCGTGTCCACCTCGCGGATAAACTCTGGCATATACCGAAGTATCACCGCCAGACGGCGCACAAGCTCTTTGGCTTCGTCCTCTGACCTGCTCAAACCGATGGCAGTACGGCCTGTATTCAGCGCCACCAGCCGTGCCACCTCTACCAGCGCCAGCCAGGTAAACCCCAGCTGCCGCGCTTTCAGCACGCACACCAGCCGATTCCCCGCAAACACGATCAGGGCCTTTTTCTGCCCATCCCACAGTGTAAACGGCTGTATCAGCTCCGCAGCGTCCTTGTCCTCAATGTGGCAGTACGTCTCGCAAAAATACACCGGGTCTTTGCGGCACGCTTCTCGTTCCAGCTCTCTAGCTTCTTCCAGTGTCACCGCATCACCCCGCTTTCAGCAAAAATCTTGCATGGAATCCCAGCCAATCAAATCGGATTGCAAAGTTCGGCGCTACATACACCATGTTGTCACGCAAAAACGAAATTGACGGCAACAGATAGAATGACTTCCAGTAAATCTCAAAATCGAACTTGCAATCCATTCCTTTACCTCAAAAATTCCCCAAACCCGCCCTACCGGTGTATGCTGTGCCGGTCTCACCCGTTGCAGATAGCAAGTCTGCAACGCTTTTTTGATTCCCTGTATTTGTACCCCGCCTGGGCTTGCTGCATCCGGCGGCATTTATTACCCGCGCACCGATTCGCGGTTGAAGTTTCGTTTCGCACTTCACTGTGCGGGCAGACTTTTTCAGGCTCACAAAGTCCCGTTGCGGTCTGCCATCGCGCCGCGCTCCTGATCGGCTTGCCGCTTTGCTTACAGCGTTCAGGTTGATTTATCGTATTTTGCCTACGCCGGGCTTTCACCGGTGGGAGCGACCCAATCTTCACCGCCGGGCGGATTCGAACCGCCATTGTAATCGTTAAGAACGACCAGCTCATTCCTTTTAGCTACAAGCGGCATATGCGGCTTGTCGTTTGCACGACCATTGTCATCATTTGTGAGGTATACCGCGCACTCTCACACAGACTGGGCGCTACCCAGCCATTTGGCACGGGTGGAAGGACATGACCCCTCATCTTGCGGTTTTGGAGACCGCTGTTCTGCATTGAACTACACCCATATAAAAACCACGCGGGTTGCGCACTGTTAGTAGGCTCGCGTGGATTGCCTAGCTGGGAACGGAATGCGCTTGCACTTGCCTATTTACCAGCATCATCGGCGTTGGTGCAATCAACCGGATTTGAACCGATAACTCCCCCTCGAGATAGGGCTTTACCAATTAAGCTATGATTGCAAATAAAAAAGCGCCCTGCCGTAGCAGAACGCTTTGTATTGTGGCCGCTGGGTCTTGAAGCGGACGGCCCTAGTCCCATAAGCAGTAGGAGGTACTGTCTCCGCACCGGGATACTCAAAATTTTAAATTTTTATTTTTGGGGAACCCTTGCATTTTTTGCACCAGTTCTCGCATAGGGGGGATGCCCGATTTTGTCACCAAGTGCATAAGCGTCACCGATGATTCTTTCCAAAAGTTCTTCTATGGTGTAGTCATCGTACCACGCAGGGCCTTGTTCTCCAACTGGTCCGGTGTTGTCGGCGTTGTATTTTTGTTGCTCCACTGCTCACACCTCTTAAATTTTATTTTTGAATGCGCTGGGGGAACTAACATATTCGTACTGGGCTGCGCTCTTCGCACGACCCCGGCCGCCCCTCATAGGGGGTACCCCCGGCCCACTACCCTGCCGCCCTCCGGCCCGGTTTCCTACCTATAAAAAAATTAGACCCCCGGCCCTTCCTTGATGCCATCCAGCAGCCCCTTCCGGCTTTCCGCTTTCCGGCTATCCTCACAACGGAAAAGTCGCCTATTTCGCTAAATACTTATTTAGCGAACATCAATTTCACGTCGCATCGTCCTTTTGCATTCGCTTCTGGATGTTCTGCAACATTTTTCTATCCGCATCGGTCATCGTCTCGGCTGTGATCTCCATTTGGTCGGCAGGTTTGTCTCCCGCAGAATCCCGGAACGCCACGAACGCCTTAACGTTTCCGGCCATCGCCTGGACTGCCTGTGCGGCTGCCATCGCTTCATAAATAGTACACGGTTTCCCAGTCTGCTGTTCCGTCTGTTCTGCGATTCTCTGCGCTCCTTCATCTGTCAGCGCGTCCTTGCTGGTTAGCGGAAGGTCTGCTATCGTCTGGCAGATTTCCCGGAGACTTCTCCGCGCTCTTCTGCTCTCTCCGCTGGCTGCTCCTCCTGCCTGCTGGCGCTCCTTCCGCTCTTCCGGCTCTAGCTGGTCAAGCGTTCGGCACGGTTTAAGATTCGCCAGGCTGGCCGGATTCATTCGAATCCCCTTCTTGCTGATGAGTTCCCCGCGTTCTGCCTGCTGTCTGGCTTTCTCCACTCCCTGCTGTGCCTTGCTCATCTGGACGGCCTGCGCCGCCTTCTTCTCTGCCATCTTGCCGCCCTCCTTAAAATAGCAACAAAAAAAGCGCCCAAGCCGAAGCCTGGACGCCTGAAACCTAATTTTTCGCGTTAAAACGTTAAAACTGTATAATGAGTGAGCCCCGCCGCGGGAGCTCGCTTCCTCGCGGGTTCGCTCATTATACACATTTTACTACTTTAGTGCGATTTTGTCAAGGGTTTACTCCTGTTTGTTGTTTTTCTCGCTGCATTCTCTCGGAGCAGGCTTGTAAAATGTAGTTTTGTACACTCTGCCCTGCATCTGCTGCCGCCTGCCTGATTTCCGCGCCGTCCTCCTTGCTTGGCCGAATCATTATATTATCCCTGGCCTTGTTGTATTTAACGCTGGCGCGGCTGTGTGCCTCTGATACTGCCACGTTATCACCTCCCACGCTATTATAACATAGGTAGGGATAACCGTAAACGTACAAAATGCACACAAAATAACCGTTAACGTTGTACAAAATGTCAATAGATAATAACCGTTAACGGTGATACAATACAGACATCGAAAGCAAACAACCCAACCAATCAAAACAGGAGGCCTACAACATGACTACCACCTACAAAACTTATAAATGGTTCAACCCCCGTCCCAGCACCATCACCGAAGGCACCGCAATGTATCGAGACCTTGCCACCAAGCACCACCCCGATCACGGCGGCAGCGTCTCCGACATGCAGGAGATCAACGCAGAATGGGACGAGCTCAAGCCCACGCTTCCCCGCTTCTGCAGTGAGCAGGCCAAGCAAGGCCGCCAGCAGTACCAGCAGAACAAGGCCGCGCAGGACGCCGCGAAGGCCGCACAGGATGCCGAGACCGCCGCGATGGCCGACAAGCTCAGCAAGTGCCCCGGTTTACAGTTTGACGTCGTCGGCAGCTGGATATGGGCCGACACAAACCACAAGTGGCTGCACACCCTCGAAAAGCTCGGCTTCCGCTGGTCCGCTAACCGCTGCAAATACTACTGGCACCCCACCGGCGATACCAGCCGCCGGAACCGCAAGGCCAGCTACCAGGACATCTACAACAAGTACAGCGGCCAGAGCTACCAGACCCGCGACGCCGCCACCATCCCCGCCTGATACCTTCCAGGGCCGCACAGCAAAGCGACCCTATCCCACAAACCATAGTAAAGGAGATACAACACCATGAAAAAGTTAACCATCATCCACGACAACGGAATCCCCGGCCAGGTTGGCGCGACGGCCTACACCGCCGACGACGTGCGGCAGGCGGGCGGCGTTGACGCACTGCTTGACAGCTACCGCGCTGCCGGTATCCGAATCATCAGAACAATCACCACCTATTAACGAGGCCACGACGCCGTCACCGCTCAATACAGCGGTTTACATACTCCAATAGCACCGCGTGGACGCTTTTCCCCTGATCTGCACAATAATCCCGGAACGCTTCCGCTTTTTCCTTTGGCACCTTACAAGCAAGTGTTGCCGCGTGGTTTTTATCCCATTTCGCAGACGCTTTTTTTTGACTTTCAGAAACGGCCATAATATAGCCCCCTTTCTTGTATTCCTATTGTAACACAACAGTAATACGGTTTACAGTAGAAAAAATGTCCAAAATATACGGTAAACATTATGCAAAATGTCAATAGACATATACGGTTCACCGTAGTATCATATAGACAAATCAAAACCCCAACACCGAAAGGAGCTAACCACCATGACCCAATATACAGCCGTCAAGCTCGCCCCGCCCAGCGCTCAAAAGGAGCTTGCGCAGCAGCGCCGCAACCTGCAAAGGCTTTCAAACGAGTACGCAACCACCAGCAGCCCCGATGCCGTCCGCCGCTATATGGACTATGCCCGCCTCGCCATCATCTGCGCAAAGCGCGGCTATATGCTCTGCATCGCTGATTGATTCCCCGCCTGATACCTTCCAGGGCCACACAGTAAAGCGACCCTACCCCATATCCCAAAACACAAAACGGAGGTACACAAAATGAAATACTATGAAATCAACGAACAGACCGCTCGCCGGGCAAAAGAGGTCAATTCCATGAGCGACTACCGCCCCGGCAGCGCAACGGAGGAATACCGCTCCGCCGTGGACAAGGCCGCCGCGCTGGTACAGGAGCAGAAGGCTAAAGTCAGCCCCTACTATTACGACAAGCTGGACGCCATGCTTGACCGCTACGCCCGCCGCCTTGCTGACTACTACAACGCCTATTACCGCAACGAAGCGGCCTGCCCTTCCGTTCTCATCACCGGCGCGGGCAACTTCCCGGTGAACAAAAAGCGCAAGCAGAACGCCCGCCGCGAATCTCTTTGGCAGGAGTACAAGGAGATTGACGCCATCCTTGACAAAATCCGCAGCGTGGGCACCGGTGCGGTAGAGCTGACCGACCCCCACGCCCGCGAACTGCTCCAAGACCGCTTGCAGCAGGAACAAAACGCCCTTGACTACTGCAAGGCCGCCAACGCTTACTACCGCAAGCACAAAACCCTGCGCGGCTATGCAAGCCTCACCGACGAACAGGCCGACGCGCTCACCGACCCTGACGCCTTTTCCGTCAAGCTGTACGGCAAGCCCTACGGCGATTTTGAACTGTCCAGCCTGCGCGGCAAGATCAAGCGCATACAAGCCCGCCTTTCCGATCTGGACAAGCTGCAATCCGCCGCCCAGCAGCCAGACAACACAACGAAATTTGACGGCGGCGAAATCGTCCACAACGCCAAAGAAAACCGCCTGCAAATCCTGTTTGACGAAATCCCCGACGCAGACACCCGCGACGCGCTCAAATCCAGCGGGTTCCGCTGGTCTCCCCGCAACAAAGCATGGCAGCGCCAGCTTACACAAAACGCCGAATATGCCGCTCGCCGGGTGCTCGGCCTGAAAGTGGAGGACTAACCATGAAGAAAGCAATTGCCGCCGTCATCATCGCCTCCGCGCTAGCGGCATCCTTCGCCGCCGGTTGCCTCGCCACCATGTTGAACGCCCGCCTGGTCTCCACCTCCGACAGCGCCCGCCTGCATCCTTCCTACATCATCTCGTACCGCTTCGGCCCGCTCTGGTTTAATGAAATCTACGATTGAATATCGGCCCGCCCTGTGCTACACTAAGAATAAATAAAAATAGGAGGTTCCCACCATGACAAAGCCCATTGAACACGTTGGTTTTTTCTTTGAATCCCGCATCCCTGTCTATCTGCTTAACGGCCACTACTACGCCGCCGACGGCTGGAACGGCGAGGAATACCTCGACAGCTGGGAATGTGCAGATTTTAAATATGATACTGGCTATGGCGTAAAGCCCGGCACGGACTGCACGCTGCGCCCCATCTACGCTTTCCAGGCCGACGGCATCGACCTTGACAGCCTCGACGAGGCATCCCAAGAATTTGAAGACGCCATTCAGATTGTAGATTTCGACATCGTTTAATTTTCAAACCACAAAACGCCGCCCGGATTATGGGCGGCGTTTTTTAAGTGTGTACTAAAGTGTGTACTGTAGAATAAAAGCACCGTAGATTTTAACGAATCTACGGTGCTTTTTCAAGTCGGAGTGACGGGATTTGAACACCCCGCCATACATTCAAGTAATAAATATTTAGCGCTATTTCGTTTATTTTGTGTATTCTTTTTCGCAAATATTTTCACTCTAAACGGAAAAGTGTGTACTTTTACTGTGTACTTTTTGAGTTCGCCAGTCTTTCAAATACGGCTTGTAGGTTCCCTGCTGTCCGCTCGTCGTCTCCCTCCAGGTAATGACTGTACTGCTTGTAAGTGTCCATGCTCTTGCTATGCCCGATAAGCTGTTTCAAGTCTCCCTGCGGTAGTTCTTTTGCGATGCTGACAAAAGTATGGCGCATTTCGTATAAGCTCAACTCCGGCATTCCGTTGACCCGCTGGTATCTCTGCCAGCGGTGATAGTACGTGTGCATGGATGCCATCGGAAAAATATATTCTTGCTGCCCTGTGTACTGGCGCTGATCTTCCAGCGTGTCGATGGCGTACTGTGATAGAACTACCGTCCGCAGCGCGTTTTGATTTTTTCCGAGTGTGTGCTGGCCCTTGATGTTAATTGCCTGGTGCAGTTCACAAGAATTTCCGTGAATGTCAGACCATTTCAGGCCGCGCATTTCCCCAGGCCGGACCCCTGTGAAAACCTGAAATCTGTAATAATTTATGTAGCTGTCTCTAACTACTTTCCCATTCAAGACCGTCGTATCTGTGCTTAACAGCGTTTGCAGATTCTCGACCGTCAAGACGCTTTTCCCTTTGCATCTGGCGGCGGTCGGGATTTCTATCTCGTCCAGTTCCAATGTTGTCATTTTTGACTTCCGGCAAAACTTCACAAACTGCTTGCAGTAGTTTACATAGTTTTGCAACGTTTTTTTGGACAGCGTGTCAGACCCGCGCCCCTGTGGGTGTTTGAAAGCATAGTTAATAATCGACTGGAAATCCTGCTCACTCATAGCGGCGACCGTTTTTTTGCCGATCTGCGGCAACAGATGCACCCGGCCAAACGATTCCATCTTCGTGTATTCTTCATCTGATATTAGTTTTTTCTGGTCTAAAAAAGCCATCCACGCAGATTCCACGCCGCACCGCTTTCTGCCGATGCCGCTTTCAAGCCACGCGTCGGCCTTGGCGTTGGCTTCTCGCTGCCCTGTGCGCCCCGGCTTGGCGCTGGTGAACGTCTTGCGCACTCCGTCTTTCTGCACATTGATCTGCCAGCGCTGGGCCGATTCAATCCATTTCGCCGTGTTCGTTCTTTTCATGTTGACACCCTTTCAAATTAACTATATACTAAAAGATGCCAGCGTAATGCTGACACCCTTTCCCTTGTCGGTGCTCGTCCCACCGGCAGGGGCTTTTTTATTGTGGCTCAAAATTCCATGTTACTTCAAATTTCGCTTCATTCCCTGCATATCTTCCACTTGTTTCATAAACATAAACGTCAACAGATGTTGAAAATCCGTTTTCAAAATCTCCATCTTCAATAATAACATATCCGTCCCAGCTTCCGACGTCCGGCACGTTGTCATCTTCTGTTATTTCTGCATACAGTGATACTTCATCCCCGACGCGGCAATTTATCGTTGCTGGTAATTGTTCGTTCCCAGCTTCAAAATAATACCACCAATCGTTGCCAACGTGATTATTATAAATCATATTGGCTGTTGCTGTAACTTTAAATGTACCGTAGGTTTTCGCATTTCCTGTTGTAATAGTTGGGGCCGTTGTTGGTTTCGGTGTGGCTGTTGGTCGTACTGTCGGTCTTGGCGTCGCTGTTGTAATGGATTCTCCGCTGTATTCGCTTGCCTCCGCGCCCTGCGTTGCATTATAGTGGGCTGTCGGGGCAAATCGCATCCACCACACCCAACAGCATAGCAGCGAGAATGCCGCCACAGCCATCCACAAATACTTATTTGGATTGTCTTTCTGCTTTTGCGCCTGCGACTCCTTTACAGCTGGTGTTTTACTCCCAGCAGAAACGACACACCCATAGCACTTCGGGCAAGCGCGTACATGTCCGCTGCTCTGCGCCTGTTCAATCGTGCCGCACTGCACCGTTTTTGCATTTTCGATTTCCGGGCAGTGCTGATTTGTGTGTACATAGTCGTCCTGTACATCAGTTCGCCAAAACACCAACGTCTTTGGCATACTATTCACCCCCGTAAGCTGATATATTCCGTCATGTATCACATTTTCTTTTCTGGTTGTTTACACGTTTTGACAAAAAGCCTATTGTGAGCGTAGTACACTTTTAACAAAAGGAGCTGCGATATGTGCAAAGTGTCAGAGCCGCCGCCCGCCCATCACGGCAGAGCCAGAAAGAAAAAGCGTCCGATAATTCGTACCACAAAATATTGACAACTGATTTGTTTAATATGTCAATGGAATACAACCACAAGTTGTGTTATAGTTGTATTAGTCATTTGAGGAGGAAATTGAATTATGGAAAATGCAGAGTTTAAATTATCGCTGATTCGTGATATAATGAAATTGACAGACAAACAACTCGAGTACATACTTAACAACTTAAAAGGAGAAAACAACAATGCCGTCTCTCGCTGAATATTTTGTCTATGCGTCTTTGACTTTTGGCGTTTTAGGTGCTTTGTTTCTCGCGCTTGTAACCGTAGCCGTCATGGCAAGTGATGTTTGCGGTGGTTTCACCTTTTGGCGTGCGCTTGTCAATCTTTATCTTTTTCTTTGGTTGATTGTGTACCCGATTGGATGTGTAATTTCATGGATTTCTTGCACATGACAGATTCACCTATAATCGGTAACAACTGATTCAACGCCTCGGTTTTTTCTGCTTCGTTCACCGGCGTGGGCTTTTCCATTGCCGCTATTGCGGCCATCGTAGCGCGGTTTATCTCCGTGTCGTATCCTATGGCCGCCCGCAGCATCAATGATGCGTAGACAATTTCCTGCGTTGCCTCGTTCTGATTATTCGCGCTGTGCGTTTTTGACAGTGCCTTATAGTAAAGGTCTGCTGCCTGACGCGCATAGTTAATCTGTTTATCTTTATAATACTTATTCCATTCCCAACATGTCGGCAGGATACCGGCTAAAATAGACAGCACTAACGCCGCTGTTGCAATAACAAGGCTCCAGCTCATCACTTCACCAGCTTTTTTGCCTTGTCCACCAGCTCTTTAACAAAAAGGAGCTGATTTTCATTCATATCCAAAATACTGCTTATTAGTTCCCGCTGTGCAGGCGTGGCCTGCGCCAGCGCTTTTTTAATCTCGCTCTCGGCATCACTGCCGGGGGCGTTTTCTTTTTCTGCGTTTAAAAGGTAGTCAACTGTCACGCCGAAGTAATCAGCTATTTGCTTTTGATTCTGTGGTCTTGGTACTCTTCCTTTTTTCCAAGCAGTGATAGACCCTGATGAAATGCCAATCTCTTCCGCCGCTCCGTTTGGGGTTTTCCCATTTTTGGTGCAGAGATCTACATAATTATTCCAAAAGCCCAATTTAGAACACCTCACTTTGTGCATTTCGCCGAAAGTAAGATAATATGAGAATAGCTCTTGCAATGTGAGACATAATGAGATATAATCATAGTATACAAACAAGCAAAGCGAAAGCTAAGCCCCTAAAGATAGCGGCTTTCAACAATGATTTCTGACACCTTCATTATATCTTTTGCTTCCTTGTTTGTCAATGAGATGTTCTCATTTTCAGAAAGGAGTTGATACTGTGAGTTTCTTGTCCGCGCGGCAAAAAGTTGGCTACTCCCAAAAGCAGGTAGCAATGTTCCTGGGAGTAGACCAGTCAACCGTGCATCTGTGGGAAGTCGGCAAGACAAACCCCCGCGCTGCCCTTCTCCCCAAAATTGCGCAGCTCTATCACTGCACCGTAGACGAACTTTTAAGAAAGGAGTAACCCCCATGCCCGCCACCGTAAAATCCCCCCTTGTTTTTACAGCCTTCATCAAATCCCACGGCTACAACAAATTGCAGCTGGCGCAGGCAATCGGCATCCCGGCGCAGAAAGTCACGACCCGCGCAACAGGCCGCGCCCCCTGGCGCTTGGATGAAGCCGCCCGCGCCGCCGCCGCTCTTGGCGTCACGCTTGACGAGTTTGCAAGAAATGCGCTGTAAAAAAAAGCGCCGCATCGGTGTTGGCGCACCGACGCGGCAAGAATAGAAAGGAAAAATATTACATGAACATTCTATCACTGAAACGCGCCGCCGTCAAGCTGGCAGTCACCGCAGATTTGGTGCTGCTGCTGGCCGCGCTTGGCTCTCTCAACATCCCCGCCACCCTCGCCGCCCTGTTGGCGCTAAATCTGCTGTGCGGACTGTATTTTAAGGAGGTGTCCCGCCATGAAAATGTATAAAGGTTTTGATAAAGACCTGAAATGCCGTGGTTTCCAGTATGAAGTCGGCAAGACCTACGAGGAACCCACCGCCGAACTGTGCAAGAAAGGCTTTCACGCCTGCGAGTACCCGTTGGATGTGTTCAGATATTATGTACCCAGCGAAATGAGCCGTTATTGTGAGGTTGATCTCGACGATTTGAGCGACCAAATGAGCGATGATTCCAAGCGCTGCGGTAAAAAGATTGCCGTGAAAGCAGAAATCGGCATTGCTGGGCTTGTAAAAGCTCAAATCGAGTATGTAAAGGAACATACCACGATGGAACATACCGACCCCAAACAGGCCACTGCTGGCGATAAAGGCGCTGCCACTGCTGGCGATTTCGGCGCTGCCACTGCTGGCGATTTCGGCGCTGCCACTGCTGGCGATTCCGGCGCTGCCACTGCTGGC
>ERZ1026864.236-NODE-236-length-37975-cov-8.149604_pt1 | contig 37975 bp, 54 predicted proteins | sample MGYA00380162_ERZ1026864 | MGnify/ENA primary metagenome ERZ1026864 (study PRJEB33269, sample SAMEA4719798) | human gut metagenome | biome: human-associated habitat; feature: organic feature; material: feces | place: Cameroon | collected 2013-10 ... | reverse complement strand
TGAATGGCATTCAAGAGGTCAGCGGTTCGATCCCGCTTATCTCCACCAAGAGTGTGCAAAAAGTTCCGTATTCTACCGAATACGGAACTTTTTGCTTATTCTTTCTTTCACAGAAATTACGTTACACTGCGTCCTATAACATAGCCATAACATAGCCGCTTTGAAGGCTACACGCCACGGTACATCCCCTGCAAGGTCTTGACCTCCGCCGCCTTGTCGATCTGCTTCTGGTGCAGATACTCATAGACGGCTTTCATGCCCTCGGGCGGCTCGCCCTTCTCCTGCCGGTACTTCTCGATCAGCTTCGCCACCTCGGTGTGCAAGATGGTCATGTGCTGCGTCTCTGCGGCGGAGAGATCGAAGAACACCTTCGACAGGTTGGGGTGGGTGTCCTTGTACTCCAGCGCACACTTGGCGTACTTGTGAGCATCGGCGATCTCCTCGTCGACCATCTCACATAACATCTGGATCAGCTTCATGAGCGTCCTCCTTCCCAGCGCCTTCTTCCGGGAGCGCGACCCCGGCGACCTTTTTCAAGCCGCCGATCGCCGCGTTGCCCACCTGGTTACCGATGCTGCGGCCGGTCTCTGTGGAGACCATCGCGCCCAGCAGCATCCCGACTAACAGCTGCAGCATCATGACCACCTCACGCGGTCTTGACTCGCAGCGCCACATTGTTGACGGTAGCACCGCCGCCGGACAGCACCAGCGTCAGAGACGCGCCGACTGCGCAGCACGCCTGCCGTACAGAGGCCGGGAAGCTCAGAACCACCTCGTCACCGGCTGCGGTGGCCGTGGCGGTAGCGGTGGCGCCGGGATAGGCGACACCGTCCTTGTACAGCGTCGCTGTGACAGCGCCCGCCGCCGTGGGCACCAGCGTGATGGACACATCCACGTCATAGATGCCGTCGCAGCCGCGGCCGCCAAAGATGTTGACGGCGTTGCCGTTCAGGCGGATGTCGCAGCCATGCTGCCGGATCGTGCTGCCCAGAGGGATCACACCGCCTTCGGCAACAGTGACAGGCGTCTGCATGGCGGCGTACAGGATAGATTTACAAGCCATACTTTGCTCCTTCCTAATAGTCGGGCGGGGCTGTTGCCCCGCCCGTTAGCCCCAAGCAGGGCCTTGCGTTTGTGCTTACAGGGTGCTGCCGTTGCAGCTGCCGCAGGTCGCGGGGATCACCTGACCGGCGCCGGTGGCCGCCACGCCGTACAGCGCAGGCTTGGTCAGCATACGACCCTCAATGGCATCCAGGCGGCGGTCAACGCCGCAGCAGAATGCAGACAGCTTCTCGCTCAGAGCGTCGGTCTGCTTCTTGGTGAAGATACCGTTCTTGAGGCTCTGGTTCTCCATCTTCAGGTCGAAGATGGTTTCCTGCAGACGCTGCTCATAGATGCGGCTGGCCTGGCTGGTGATAGCCTCGGTGCTGGCGTTGATCGCCATGCGGGTGTCGTTGCTCTGCTGCTCGATCAGGTACTGGGTGTGGGCGGCGTCGATGATCTCCTGCTTCTCCACCTGGCAGTTGCTGACACGGCTGCAGCCGTTGTCAGGCATCATGACAGGCATGTTGTTGCCGCGGCCCCAACCGCCAAAGCCATTGCCGAAGATGGCGAAGATCACGATGATCACGAACAACACCGCGATCCAGCTCATACCGGAACTACGATCGTCCATACTACACCCTCCTTTCTCAAAAAATTTTTATTCCAACGGCTACTTAAGCCGGGGGAATTTCGCGGCGCCCTCCGCTTTCGCGTTCTGAGGGCGCTGTGAGCCGTTCTGCGCGGCCCCGACTATTTTATCGGCATCCGCCTTGAGAGCCTCAGGTGTCGTTCCCAGCAGGCCACAGATGGCCCTCGCCTGCATGGTCTTGCCGTAGCGCTGAAAAATGCTGTTCACGATACCGGAATCGATGCCCAGGCGGCGGGCCGTGCTCTGGCAGCCCTCCAGCGTGTCAGCCGTTCCGTTGATTTCTTTTTTCGCCCGCTGTACTGCGCTCTGCAGGTTGACTCCGGGAAACATCTTCCCGATAGACGCCAGGATCTGCTCCATTCCCATTTTCCTTCATCTCCTTGATCTGGGCCGTCAGGCCCTTGATGATATCGGACATGTCCGCCATGGCGGTCTGCATCTCGCTCATGAGCTGCTCCTGCGTCTTGGGCGGGGTGATGATCCCCAGCTCCACCAGCTTGTCATAGTACTGCTGCGTGGTGCCCTCCAGCTCCGCGTAGGCCGCGCATGTCTTGCCGATGAGTTGCTGCTTGTTGCCAAAGTAGTCCGCCTGCCAGATGTCTCCGCCGTCGACAAGGCACATCAGACATGGGCTGCCGGAATATCCGGCGATTGCGAATTCATTCATCGTCCGCACCTCCTTGTTGATAAAATCATAAAACAAAAAAGACCCAACAAAGGGCCTGAAAAGGGTCCCCGTTGGGTCTTTCTGTTACTTGTTATTAACGGCGTCCGCGATCTTGCGGTAGCCTCTGCGCCTGCACTTCTTCACGTATTCCTGCGACGCGAAAAGCCGGTCGGCCACCTGCTGGCGGGACTTCCCCCGCACGTCGCACTCGATGATACAGAACGCCTCGTCCCCCGGCAGCTCCAGCCCGGCGATGAACTTCACCGCCCGCTGGGGCGCCATAGACTGTAGCTTTGCCCGGATAGCTCGATGTATCGAATTCATGTTGATTCCTACGCCGTGAGCTTGCGGAGCTTGCGCGGAGACGGAGGGCGGCGGATCGTAGCCTCGCGCCTCGCTCAGATGTGATTTACACCCTCACTTCGGTGATGAACGCCTCGGGCAGCACTTCGCGCACCTTCGCCAGATACGCTTCGGCGTTAGCCTTGCTCTCAAACGCGCCCACCTGCACCCGGTACAGCGTGCCCGATTCGGGCACATCCGGCGCGGGTTCCGGCTCCAGGTCGATCTGCTTGTCCGGCGCGATGTACGGGATGCCGAAGAACGCGCACACGGCCTGGCAGGTCTGCTCGGCGATGGCCTCCATGTTGTCGATGAGCCACTGGGCCTCCTCCGGGTTGTCGTGGAACCCGAACTCCGGCAGCACGGCGGGCATGGTGGTTGCTCGCAGCTCGTAGAGCACGGAATCTTCTACCAGATAATCAGGAGCGCCGGGGGACTTTGGAGCAATTCGTTCTTGAATCAGCTTGCCGATCAGACGGCTCTTCTCGCTGGGGTAACAATGCACCCGAGTGCCAGCCGCCTTCCCGTTGAAGCCGTTGGTGTGCAGCGCAATATGCAGGTCGGCAGGCCAGTTGTTGGAATCGCGGACGCGCTCGTACATGCCGCCATACTGAGCGTTGATGACTTCGCAGCCGCAGCGCTTCAGGGCCCGCTCCAGATAGTCGGCGCACCGGCCCATCTGCTCTTTCTCGTTGGTGGTCTTGCCGTTCCACAGGGCCTCGCTGGCGTAGACGTTGCTTGCCCGATCTTCCGGGCTGAGAAATACTTTAGGCATTGTCGCCGCCCTCATTGGCCTTGTCCTTGTTGTACTGGGCCGTGGAAATGCCCAACACAGCGCCTGCGAAAGCCGTCACGGCGTTCAGCGTCAGCACCACATCATCGGGCCGGGGCCAGCCCCAGACGGGAGCCAGCGCGGCATACAGCGTGGCGATGGCGGGCAGCACGATCATCACCACCCACTTGAGGGTATCATAGATTTTGTCATTCAGCTTCATGTTCTTGTCCTTTCCGGGCGTTTGCCCTGTCCGTTATTTTCGGATCGGCAGCCTGCGCACTTCTTCCATCACGCGCTTGGCGCTGCCGTTTCCACCCATTTTTTCATACGGCGCGTACAGATAATCGTTGAGGTTTTCGTACTCGTCCTGCGTGATCTCGCCCCGCTGGACGTAGGTCATGCCCAGATGGATGATCCGGTCATGGGCCAGCCCCACCAGCATTTTCCGCTCCGCGTCGTTTTTGTCGCTGCGTCTGGCTACCAGCGCCCACAGGCCGCCGCTGGTCAGCGCGGCTACCACGATAGCGCTGATGGCCGGAATAATGTACTGCCACATATCAGATCACTCCTTTCCGCCGCTTCCGGCCCGTATTTTTCGCAGATGGGGCAGACCATCCGCCCCTCGGGGATCACCGCCCCGCAGCATACACAGGTGTTATCCATTGCTGTACCTCCTCACAGTCCGATCATAAACCGGCGCATCGCATGATAGTACAGGTTGTTTGTCCTCTCACTGGATATGTGAACCCCGTCCGGCATCATATCTGGTGTAATGCCCGACTCTGTCCACATATCCACATATGGCGCCGAATATGCATCACTGTCGAGGACAGCTTTTATCGCTGCTCTCGCACCCGCTACGTCGTGGCCTCCAACCCCATTCGACCACTCTGTCTGCGGCGGGAGCACGAACCCAAAAACCATCTGCGGATTGTAATTCGCTTGCAGTGCACGAAGCTTCTCTATGAAATATTTTGTCGCTCCGTATACGGTTCCCGTATCCGTAGACGTATCATCGCTCGCTCCGATTGCGCTAGACAACGAGTTTGATCCGAACGCAACCGTAACATAGTCAGGGCAGTTAAAAGTTCCGGCTTCGATCTCCGCGATAAAGGAATTTAGCAGTGTGATACCGTTTACCGCCGCATATGTCCCGCTGTCGGAGTAGTAGATATTGCTGCCGCCTTTTGCTCGATTGTCTAGGGTTAGGCGCAGTTCTCGGCCAATGCGGGATGCAAACTTGTAGCCCACCCACCTGCGGGCGTCCCCTTCCGGGTAATGCATCCCGTTGTATTGCGTCCAGTCCGCTCCGCCCCACGCTTCTGTTAGCGAGTCTCCAAACAATGTCCACGTCTTGCCAGCGCTGGGCGGTGCCACAGAAATTTGCGTTCCGCCGTAATCATACAAATTCATTGCTGTCCTCCCGCGATAAAGGTGTTTCCACCCGTCCCGTCATGCAAAAACCTCTTTGAGACTTTGTCATACATACACGCCACGCCGTCGCCGTCAAGCACCGGGATTAAGTCTAGCTTTGCGTTGCCGTATGCGTCCACGACCTTGAAACTGTAGATTCGTTCTTCGCAAGCTACTCTGCCGTAGGGTGCCGTTCCGTTCGAACGAATCCACAAGAAAATTGGATTAGTTGGCTCCGCGAAATTGCCGACCTGGTGGTCAGAAATTGTCAGCAGGCTTTCTCCGGATTCATTATGAATCGTTGCAGTTCCAGGAGATGTCTCTTTGAGGACATAGACAGTGTTATAGACCCAGTCGAAAGCGACGCCATCGTTAAGCTCGGCGTTGGAACCGCCGCCCCGTCGCGTGAAGCTAGTTCCTGTACCCGAATACGCCGCGCGAAGCCTGAGACCGTATGTCGCCTTACTGGAAGCGTACATACTGAAAACGTAGTCCCACGCCGTTGCAGTTGGCGCGAATTTAATTTCCACAAGGTCTTGAGTCGACGGCGAATACCCAGTGTTAATCCATGCCGTGCCGTCACCCTCCAGATACTCCAGCGGGGTGAAGCCAGCGGCAGCAGACACTGCTGCTATGACTACGGCTCCGCTGACGCTGGGAATCGTTATCCTTCCAGCAGAATAGACTGCGGTTGTAATATCTGTTCCGGACATTGTAACTGAGACACTGGATATTTCCGTCCCGTCATCAGGCTCAAGCTCAACCTCCAGTGTTCCGCCCTCAATGACACTTGCGACAGGGTTTTTCGCTGTCACATCCGTAAGATTATATGTGACCGGATAGTAGACTGCTGTGCCGTTCCACAGTTTTTTTAATGAGCTGACCGTCAAACTGACGTCTTCTGTGTAAGGCAGCGACTCAAAAAGCGTGAGTATCAGGTTTTTCTCGCTGGGAGAAAGCCCGTCGCTGCCGTTCGCGATCTCCACCGTCTTAGCAGCGCTGCCGTCATAGGTCGTAGTAGTGCTGCCCACTTTGACCGTCAGCGCATTTGGGTTCGGCAGAGCAGTGGGAATGGTAGGGATATCACCCTTCGTTGCCAGCTGCGTATTACTTGCCTGCACAGTGCCATTGACGATAGCAATCGTCAGCGACTGCGCAAGGAATCCCATTGCGGTCAGCGCACCGGAACCGGAGAATATCCATGTGCTAAGATCGGGCATCGGAATAAATAGCGGCAACGTTGCGGTGCGCTGTCCCATCGCGCACCGGCATTTCAGCTCTTTCCCCGCCTCATACGCCGCCTTGATGTCGGCCATCGCCACCGGGCAGGTGTAGTCGGGGTATGCGCCCTCAAGGTCGATGTAATAAACCTTTGACGGCTCAACATACAGTCCACCAGTGCCGTCTACACCAATGCTTTGGGTCATAGCGTCGGTCTTAGCAACAGGTTTTACGCCGCCCAGCCGTGTGGGGGATGCAATGGGGAGAGAGCCGCCCCCCTGCGCCTCGCTCGGCACGACGTTGCCGTCATCGCCGACGACCAGTGCTTTGCCTGCGTTGTCCGCGCCTTGATTCTTGTCCAACTTCGCTTCCAGCGCCTCGATGGCCTGAGCGTAGCCGTTAGGCATAGGGTCGCGTTCCTCGCCGCTGTCCGTGATGGCGGAGCGCACCGCCAGAAGCCGCGCGGGGCGCGTGGTGTGGATATCGCCCGCAAACAGGCCAACATGCACCGGCCCCGATACAGGGATGGCCGGCAGCGTGCAGCTGTCGCCCGTAAACAGCACCCGCTCATAGGTGCCGTCCTTGTAGTTGACCTGCATCGTCCTGTGCTCAAATTGGGCCCACTCCTCGTCAAGCTGCCACACCACAGTGTAATCGCTGTTGTCGCAGACTACATACTGCGGCCCGGACACGACGATGGGCACCTTGTCCACGACCTTAATGATGATAGGCTCAATCATAGCGCCCTCCTTACTGACGGCCGAGAATCACCGTCACGCTGTACTCCTTGCTGCGGCTATTGTAGGCTGCGGAAGCGTCCAGCACCGCGTTATAGCTGCCCTGCATAGGCACCGGGAAATCGTTTTCCACGATCTCTACCGTGGTAAACGGCTGCTTGACGGTGCTCAAATCGGGCACGGCCGTGTCATTGGCACTCAGCACCTTGCTCATGCTGGCGTTCAGCGTGCCACGGTTCAGGTTCTCACCGAAAAAGTCCACGTTGATCGCCCGCTGCGTCTCCAGATTCCGGTCAAATACGATCTGCATAATTACCCTCCTTACTTGTCGATCCAATTGATAGAGCTGATGACCCACAGTTTGTCGTAGTCGATCAGGCTCAACGTCTCGTGCCAGTTGTCCAGCACCAGAAGGAATCTCGCCTTTTCGTACTCCTCCGCGCCGATGATCGTCACGCTGTGGTCTTTGTAGTAGCCCCTGCCGTCCTTCCACAAGTTGAGGACGATGGGAATATTCCGGCTCACGACGTCCTTTACCGTGTGCCACGTCCAGCCCAGCCCTTTGCCGTAAGCGCTGCAAGCCTTGCCGGGCACGCCCCAGCGCCGCATAAACTCGCGCATGATGGCCCGGACGGTCAGGGGGTTGGTGCCCCGCTTGTCCCCGTCGTAGCCGTACCGGAGGGCGATGCCCTCGATGTCGCTGTAATACTTCTCGCCGAAGATGCACGCCAGCGAGGTCAGCGTGCAGTCCAGCGCCTTGCCGTAGTTGCGCTGCAAAAGCCCCGTCATGGGGATCAGCCGTCGGTAGAGCTGCTTGCCCCGGTCGGGGTATTCCAGTTCCAGCCAGCCGTAGTCCAGTCTGTGTGCCATACCCGGCCTCCTAACTATTGTTGTAGTGGTTGATGGCGGTGTTCAGCGCGGATTTCAAACTTCCGCTCCCTTCAAACAGCGCCGCCTTGACTTCATCGCCCTTTTCTTGTGTGCTGGGCAGCGTTCCGTAGCCCGTTCGGTTGCTGATGGCCGACCGCGCCGCGTTGAACGTAGCGGCGTAAATGGTCGCGCCAGAGCTGACACCCGTAGAGGGAGCGCTGCCGCCCTCGGCCTCCGCCAATTCCTTGATTTTCGCCAGCAGATTATTCCAGCGCCCCGCAGTCAGATTGCTGATGGGTTGCCCCTTCTTGATGTTGGCCGCATCCCATGTGGAATTGCTCCAGTAGAACAGGCCAATATTGCTTTTTGAGGCCACGATCTCCGCGTAGAAGCGGCTGGTGCTGTAAGTATAGGACGGCTCATCCGTGTCACGCTCCAGCGTTGATGTTGGCGTTGTGGCCGTGGAATTGGCGTAAAACCGGAAGATATACGGCCTAGCGTAGCCCGTCGCCTTTGCGATGCCCTTGACCGTGATAGTGGAATCGAAATTGACGGAGATGGCGTGGTACACCTTGTCCCGCACGTCCGATTTCAGCGCCCCGTCCACATAGACCGACGCGCTGTTGATGCCTAAACCCAGCTTGATATAGCAGGTGTACTCTGTCTTTTTCCACACGGCGTAGACCGTAACGCTCTTGGGGCTGCTGGAGCTGGTGGCGTTGGTGACGAAGCTTACCGTGCCGTCGTATGTCGTAGTGGCTCCCGCGCTGCTGCCCCACCCAACGAAGGTATAGCCGCCCCGTATAGGCGTGGGGAAGTTGGACACGTCATAATTGACAGCGCCGCCGCTGCCCCGTGTAGACAGCACTGAGGATGCCCACGCTGTCGTGCCGTCGGCAAACTGTCCGCCGTTGGCATCTGCGTGCATTTGGTAGTAATAGGTCGGTGCGTAGGTGGCCGTCAGCGTCACCGTCCGCGTGCCGGGGCTGCTGGGTGCCGAGATGTAGTGATCGTTATATACGCCGTTGGCGTTAACCACCGTCCACGCCGATCCGCTGGATGGCGTGGCAATAACCGGGTAGGTGTATCCGTCCTCGTATCTGGCGATGTTGATATACAGCCGTCCTCCAGCACCCACATCCGCCGTGAAGTCGGCGCTGGCCACGTTGCTGGACGCAGAAGCGTTGACGCCAAAGCCCACCTGCTTAATGCCGCTGCCTAGAACCACCTTGACCTTATAGCTGGTAGTGCCAGCCGTGGCGGGGCCAACGCGGACATATTTTGTCCCCGTCCCCACATTGAACGTCACCGTGCCGGATTGCAAATAGTCTATCTGCGTCCAGCTGGAGCCGTCCGAAGAGGTGTAGACATAGACTGGGAACGTGTAGCCGCTCTTGCACTCCGTCTCGCTGGCCCGGATGGTGACGGTGGAATTGTCCTTGACGTAGCTCAGCGTCCGCGACGTGGTGATCGTCGCGCCGTTGGGATAGGGGTCTGTAGCCGTGCTGTAGCTGGCGTGCACCACATACTGGCTAACGCCGGTGCCCAGTCTGCAATATAGTGTTGCCATAACTTATCACCCGAACACGGCAGCACCGCCGCCGGACAGGATTTCCGCCCACGTTTTAGACGTTCCTCCGGCAGACACGCCGCCGCCGGAAATGGCGACCGCGCCCTCTGTTGCTCCGCTGGTGGCGAAAGTGAAGCGCAGCGTTCCGCGATACATCTGGATGTCGTCAAAGTAGCCGTTGGCAACATACAGGTTAGACAGCTTATTGCCTGCATCCGAGATCGCACCATATGGTACATACCCGCCCACGCTGCCGCCCACGATCTTCGACGCATACAGGCTTTCGATCTGCGCGTTTCGGATCGTCGCGTTCTCAATGTCGATGTACTGCGCGCTCAGCGTACCCGTGATGTTGGCTGTGCTCAAATTGATGGACGTTGCCACGATCTCGCCGTCCACGTTCAGGGCATTAACGTGCAAGTCTACCTTGTCGGACGAGATTTCAACGCCGTCCTTCTTGATGACGAAGGTGGAACCGGTGGAATCGCTGGACACTTCCAGCGAGATTTTGTCCACCGTCTGGTCAATCAGGCTTTGAGCCTGATTCCCGTCGAGCTTGCCGCTGATCTGCGTCCGCAGCTCGCTGGCCGTCACTTCCAGCGTGGCCACGTTGCCCTTCACGTCGCCGATCTCGCTGCGGATGCCCTCGATATCCACTTCCAGTTTGTGATAGGCTCTGTAAGCGGCAAACTCCCGCCGTTTACTTTGCGGCGCGGGTTTTCGCCCCGTCCCGCCGGTACATTCGTAAGTAGCCCGCGCCCAGCCGCCGCCCCACTTCAATGTCATTCGGAAGATGGGCAGCGTTCTGGTAGCACCGTCGCCGCCTACCACCTGAATGATGTCGCCCGGCTCAATAGACCAGTCGCACACCGCGTCTACCGAGTTGGGCGTGTAGGCCGGGAACGCGATCAGCTTCTCATACAGGTCTTGCGCTTTTCCTCTGATCTCCGCCTCCGTGGAGCCGTAATACAGGGGATTGTCCAGCACCTGATACTCGTTGCCTGTTCCGTTTTCCGGCAGCATAACGCCCAAGTCGGTATTGGCCACCTGCACATGCAGCGCCTGAACGGCAGGGGTCTCATACTCGGCGGGAGAATCGCCAAAGTGCTGATTCTGCGTCAGCTTCACGTTTTGGGAAGCAAACCACACCAACTCAAGCTTGTCATCCCGGCTCATCCGTGCGTAGGCACAGGCCGTCTCCGAGATCCAGCCCAGTACGTCCTTGCCCACAAGGCCGTTTCCGGCCATTGGCGCCGATGCAATAGACTCTGTGCTGCCGGGGAAGATGGTGGTTTTCAGCGTCACGCCGACGTAAGTACACAGGCTTGCAAGCAGCTGTCCCCGTGTCAGCGGCCATGTGAGACCGGCCCACCAGTCATCCACGTCCACGTTGAACTTTTGCATCCCGTCTAGCGCTTCGCAGGAAATATTTGCTACTCGCCGCTGTTCCGGTGTCGAGAAGTAGAACGTCCCCAGCGGAACATACTCGTACTTGTTCACCGCGTCGGCGAACTCATACGCCATGCTCCCCTGATAGCTGATGCCTTTCCCCGACCACTTCCCCAGCTTATACGCCAGAAAGTCGTTGTCCACGGCCTTTGCTGTCAGGGTCGTGCCGTCAATGGTAGCTGCCCACAGGTTCGTTCCGTCGCCCGCGTACAGCGTGTCGCCCATCAGCACAAGGCAGTCCGGTGAAAAGGTTGGCTGCGAGCTCCCGGCGCTGCCGCTCACCCGCAGGAAGGGCGCATCCTCGTGGGCGGAGACGGTCACGGCGCTGGCCGTACCGTACCCGTGTACCACCGCCGCCCTGCACGCCGGCATGGCCCACTCCTCCGCGCCCACCATCACGCCCATGGAGACGCTGCACCGGCCAAAGCCGTAGCCGCTCAGCAGCCCGTGGTAGTTCAGCACCGTGCACCGCAGCTCTGCCGACACGCACTTGCCAACGGTCACGTCCGTCTCTTCGTTTAGAGGATAGGTGATTTCGATATTGCCCACGTCCTCGGTGGTCAGAAGCGTGCCGTCCGCAAACTGCAGCAGCAGTGCCCCGGCCTCCTCCGCCATGGCGGCGGCGTGAAACGCCGCGCTGGCCTGATACAATCACCTCACCTCCTAGTATTCGATGAATGCGTACCGGATCGGCATATAGACCAGGTCGTCTCCCGTGTTTCGCATCAGCTGATAGGAGATGTCCGGCACATAGCATTTTCCCGTCTTGTAGTCCTGGCTCTCGTGATCCCAGTATGTGATGGTCACGTCCCGCCTGCTGCCGGAGAGGCCCAGCAGCGTGCTGATGGCCAGCACATCCGCGCCCCGCAGCATCTGCGGCGTCTCAAACTCGATCTTGGTTCGGGTGTGGGGCAGCACGTTCCGGTGTAGCATGCCTGTGGCGTCGCTGTTGCTGTCCTGGTCGATCCGCTGGTTGGGCGTGCACTTGTAGGTTTCGCTCCGGATATACTTCATGGGAAACACCGTGTTCCCCACCTTGATCAGATAACCCTGATAGGCCATGCCCTCACCCCCTCACCGCTTCATAGGCTTCCAGGCTCCGGCTGACCCACCGGCCCGCCTCGCTGCCGGGACGGCCCAGAGAAAAATCCTTCCGGGCCGTCCGCTCGCTGCTGTCGGCGATGGAGCGCACATAGTCCAGCATCCCCGTGTCCAGCAACGCGCTCAGCACCGCCTGCGCGATGCCCTCCTGGATCTGCCCGTTGTTGGCCACCGCCGCGTTGTGGCCCATCCGGCCCACCATCTCCGGTACGCCGTTTTCGTTGGCCACAAACAGGCCCGCCGACTGCATCACGCCGCCCTCCTCCAGCCGGGGCAGCGACTTGGTGGCCACCGGCGCAATGTTGAACCCGAAGTGCTTTCCGCCGATGGCGGGCACCCAGCGGGGAATGTCGATCTGGATCCGGTTCAGTTGGCTGATCAGCCAGTTTACGCCGCCGATCACGCCGTTGATCAGCTTCTCCACTGCGGCGATCACGCTGTTGCCCTTGGCCTTCACGTCAGCTACCACAGGATCCAGCAGGTTGGTCTTCAGCCACCCCGGCACGTCGGAAAAGAAATTCTCCACGCCCTGCCATGCCGTCTGAAAGGCGTGGCACACGTCGTCCACAAAGGTCTTCAGGCTGTCAAACTTCTCCATCAGGCTGCCGATATCTCCCATCATGCTCAGGGCCTTCAGCCCCAGGAAGTCGCCGACCTCGCCGATGGCGTTGTAAAGCCCCGTGGTGTCCACGGTCTTGCCGCTGAAGAAGTCGCCGATAGCCACAAACGCCTTTCCTACGGCACCTTCTATGGCCAAAGATATCTCTCCGAGACTCGATGCTAATGGCGCAATGACATTGTCTAGGAACCAGCCAACCATCGGCTCCAGCGCCTTCAGCACGCTGCTCAGGGCGTACAGGGCGTCCGCCAACAGATTGACTCCAGATGGGGCTCTCTCGTTAATAAACCACACCGCCAGCGGCTCCAGCACCTTCTCATACGCGCCGCGCAGATACTCGCCGATCACCTCGCCCAGCCCTCGGGCTGCGTCTCGCAGCCGCCCCCAGGCGGCCTCCAGCCTAGAAAAGTCCATCTTGTCCACGGTCTCCTTCAGCCGCCGCAGGATCTTCTCCAGCGCCGTGCTGCTCTCCCCGGCCTCCTCGGCGGCGTCCCAGTCGATGCCGGTGATGCCGCCGGCCGCGTCGCCGATGCCACCGCCGGATCCGCTGCTGCCGCTGCCGGTAGTGTCCGCGGCCTGGCTGGGGCTGTTCAGCATGTTCAGCTCGTCAAAGCTCATGGTGCCCAGCTTCTGGGCCGCCTTGGCGGCCTTTTCCGTGTTCTTGGCCGCGCCGCCCATGGCGTCGGACAGGTTGTCGCCCGCGTCGGCGGCGTCGTTGATGCCGCTGGCCGCTGCGCCGATGCCGCCCCCGGCCGCCGCCACGGTTTTGGTCTTCACGCCGAACACATTGGCAATGGCCTGCGCCACCCGTCCGGCCCACGCCGCGATCCGCTGCAGCGCCGCCGCTACCGTGTTCAGCAGCGGCAAAAACGCCGTGGCGATAGTCATGACCGCCTTGCCGAAGCCCTCCTGAATGTCGCCCAGAGCGAATTTCACCTGCTGCAGGCGGCCTGCCGGCGTCTGCGCCAGCGCCTGGTTCATGCCGCCCACGGATTCCTCCACCACCTGAGCCAGCACCGCGGCCCGCTGGGCCTCGTCGCCGTATTTCAGGATGGCCTCCTGCGCCGCCGTGAAGGAATAGCCGTACCGGCTCAGCGCGCCGGTCTGGCCGTTCATTACCTTGCCCAGCATGGTGGCGATGTTGGCGGCGTTTTCGCTGCTTGCCGCCATGCCGTACTGCTGGGCCAGCATGTCGTTCATCACCGGGATCAGCGTCTCCAGCGAGTCGCTCAGCCCCAGATACGTGGCCAGCTCTACCGCGCCCGCCTTCGTTACCTCCGCGTCGATCACGCCCAGACGCTGCTGGGCGTCCGCCAGACCCAGCACGCTGCGCCACTGCTCTTTGGTGGCGCCCATGGTGTTTTTCATCACCTGGGCCAGCGCCGCGTTGTTTTCCTGCACCTCGTTAAAGGCCGCCGCCGCGTCCTTTGCGGCATGCACCACGCCTGCCAGACTTACGGCGATGCCCGCAGCGCCCAGCACCTTGCTCATGCCGCCGATGGCGCTGTTCAGCTTGCTGGTGGAGCGGTTGATAGCGCTCATCATGCTGCCCATGGACTGGCTGGCCTTCTTCGACTGCGTCGTCACCGCCGAAAAGTCCGCGCCCACGCGCAGCATTAGGTTTTTGACAACGCCTATCGCGTCCACCTCCTCTCTATCTTACTTGCCTCCCCTGTGTAAGGGGAGGTGGCACGGCGAAGCCGTGACGGAGGGGTTGTCGGCGGCTATACCGCCGTAGCATCCGTCTTGTCTTTGAAGGCACGCTTCACCCCGCCGCTATTCCTCGCCCCCGCCAAACATTCGGTTCAATGCCGCCACCTGACGGTACAGGGCCTCGTCGTCCATGTCCTTGTCCTTATCCGTCACCCGCAGATGGGGAAATACTTTCTCAAGCGCCGGGGCGTGCTTGGCAAACAAACATGCCCGCAGCACCATGGCCGCGCTGTAAATGTTGGCCTCCCGCAGCTCCTGCTCCTGCCGCCGCAGCTGCCCCGCCGCCCGCACATACACATTCAGCTCCCGGACGGTCATGCGTTCCCACTCCGCGGGAGACAGGCCCACTTGGGCGGCCAGACTCAGGCTTCCTTCCCAGTTCCAGCCGCCGCCGGAGGGTTTCCCTTCTCATCGCCAGGCGCTTCCCCGGCGTCTTCGTCGTCATATACTGCCTCGCCCACAGCCTCCACGGCCTTGGCGTAGATCTCCAACACTGGCAGCTTATCCAGCATGTCCTCCACCTGACCGGGCGTCAGGCTATCGTCTTGCGCCGCCAACATGCAGTACACCGCCGTAGTCATCAGATCATAGCGCTGGACGGCCTGCTGCATCTCCGGCACGCTGACTTTCGTCAGCGCGCTGAATTGCCGCATGGCCTTGTGGCTGAATTTCAGCTCCCGGGGCTTATCCAGATTCAAAATGACCATTGCCGCCCCTCCTTACACGCTGGTCGTAGCCGCCAGGGTAGGCTTGCCGCTGACCTTCAGCGTCGCGTCAAAGGTGATGGCGTCGTCCACGTCCGCAGCGGTGGTGAACTTGGTCACGCCCGCCTTAAAGCTCCACGTCTTGCCGATCTTGGCGGGAAATACGATCTCGCAGTCCACCACGTCGCCGCTCTCCATTAGCTCATACATGCGGGCCTGGCCGTCATCCTCGCCGTCCATATAGCCGCTCACGGTCACCTCGCCGCCGTCCTTGAAGCCCGGCAGATACTCTCGGTAGCCGTCCGTGTTGCCCATGTCGGTCACTTCCACCTCATCGGCGCTGGCGTCAATGCCACTGACGGATTTCAGGCCGCCCACCTCCACCTTGGTGTTGCCGGTCTTGGCGGCGATCTTCAGCTTGGTGCCTACGCTTCTGCTCTTTGCCATGGTTTAATCTCCTTCCTGATAGTCGATCCGCAGCACATATGCCCTGCGGAATTTGTTCACTTCCATTTCCTTTATGTCCGGGCTCTGCTGGGTGATCCGGACCCGCTCGATGTACACGCCACCGGTCTGGATGCCCCGCAGCCCCTTCACGGCGGCCGCAGCCAGTGCGGCGGTGGCCGTCATGGCGGCGTAGCTCTCCGCCACGATGTGGATCTCCACCTCCGCCGTCTCCAGCCTCGTGCCGCCCTCCAGCACGTCCTCCTCGCTCCATGTCCTGACGCGGTAAAAGGCGAACAGCGGCTCATCCCGCAGCGCCTCCGCCGTGTACACGTGGCCGGAAAGCCCCTTCACGCCCTCCAGCGCCGCCTTGATCGTTGTCTCAAGTCCCATGCCGCTTCGTCCACTCCTTCTGTATCGCCTCGTTGAATTTCTTGGCCATGGCGGCCTTGGCCGCCTCCCTTGTGCCCTCGCCCGCGTGCGCCATAAAGTGGAAGCCGGGGAAGTAGCTGATGCCGCCGCCCTTGCTGCGGGTCAGAAAGCCATACTCCATACTGGAGGGATAATAAGCGTGCGCGTTCTCGCCGCCCGCCTCACCGGGGTTCTGGATGGGCTTCTGCAATACGTCGTTCAGCCTTGGGTCGAACCCCACCGGATACACTTTCTTGCCCTTGAGCTTGCTGCGTTCCGGTTTCAGTCGCCGTATGGCATGACGCATGGTGCCGGTCAGTACCGGCATTTCGCCGCTGCCCTTCACGGCCCGTTTCGTCACAGTAGCGCCCGCTCGTGCGGCGGCTGTCACCACCTTCGCGGGAACCTTCCCCATGGCATCAAAGGTTTTCTTTGCCTCCGCCAGATCGCGCATATCCACGGTAATGCCGTGCTTAGCGTAAACGGCTTTTTGCGTCGCAGCCACGCGCGCTGCCCATTTATTCGCCACCGTTCACCTCCTGCACCATCAGCAGCAGGCTCTCGTGCCGCTCCTCCCAGTCGATTACCGACTGGATGTGGAGCCTCCGACCGCCCAGCAGCAGCCGCATCCCCGGCTTGATGCCGCCCCGGTAGCGCATCCGCACCTTGTGGCTCACCTCGCTCTGGGCCTGCTCTGCGGCGTAGTACTCCCGTCCGCTGATGGGGTCCACCGCCGCCCACATGACGCACACCGTGCGCCAGTTCTTGTCGTCAGCCCACCGGATGTCGCCGTAGTTGTCGGCCTCTCCCACATAGCGCTGCACCACCACCCGGTGCCGCAGCTTTCCCGCGTCCAGCATAGCTGTCTCCTTTCCCGTGCCCAACTTGAGCACCGTTCTCGTTTACCCGCGGCCCTTCGTGCGAGCGCCGCACCCCTCTGTAGGGGCGGACGACTCTGTCCGCCCTTCATAGGGTGGGGCAACCCCACCCGCCGCCGTGCCCGATTCGGGCACAAACCAGACAACGCCGGAGCCGCCGCACGGCAGCCCCGGCGCTCCTCTCAGGACTGCGTGGGTCTTGTCAGCTTCAGCTGGGTGATGATGGGCCGGATGCCCAGCGGCAGCGCCGCCTCCGTGCCCACCGCGTCCCGGTGGTCGTAGTAGTGCAGCGTCAGGGCCCACAGCGCCAAATCGTAGCGGGCAGCCCTCGCGCTGCCGTCCTCGCCCCGCTCCGCGCCCGCGGCGGACAAGTACTCCGCCGCCGCGTCACACAGCTGGCCGATCAGCTCGTCATCCTCGTCGCCGTCCACCCGCATATAGGCCTTACACGCGGCGATCTGCAATTCCGTCGCCATCTACGCCACCCGATCAGCCGCCGCCACCGCCCTGGGAGGCGATCTTCTTCTTGAGCACGCTGAAGCCGTGATGGCGGATCAGGTTGCCGCCCACCATGGCATCGCCCAAGATGGTCAGCATACGCTCCACAGCCTTCACGCTCTCGTCCACCCGGACGGTCATGGGGCCAAACAGGCCCAGCTCGTAGTTCTGGGGGTCGCCGTACAGCATAGTGGCCGTGCCGTTTACCGTGGCGTCGGCAAAGCCCGTCAGGGCGGACGCCAGGTTGTAGGTGTAGGCGCTGCCGCTGTCGTCGATGGTGCCCCAGTTGGCGCCGGGGTGGCTCACCTTGAACACGCGTTCCTTCAGACTGTTGCGGATCTTGCCCAGCGCCTTCAGGTCGCTGCGCTTCAGGTACAGCTGTGCGTTCTCGCCCACGCCGTCCTCGTCACCGTAGCTGTAGTACAGCTCGTCCAGAATGTCCTCGTCCAGATCGGCAGCCTCCACCGTGGTGAAGATGGCGGTGCCCGCCTTGTTCTTGGCGGTCTTGATGCCATACATGGCGGGGGTGGTCTGGCCGTCGCCGTTGTAGATCAGCGTACACACTTTCTTGCGCATGGCCTCCATAGCCATGGCCTGCACCTTGGCAAAGTAGTCTGCCGGACTCAGGCGGCTGATGTTGCGGTCCACATACGAGGTGACGTTCACCTCATAGGGCCGCAGCTCTGCGTAGGCGAAGGTGGGGTCGCTGGCCGTGCGGGCAGTGCCCGCCAGCGTGGCCACAGCGCCCGCCTGGGCCTCCAGAGGGCTCACCACATAGGGTTCCAGCCAGCCGCCCATGCCGTCCAGAGTGATCACCCGCACCTGGTCGATGATGCGGCTTACGTTGCCGCCCACGCCGTCGCGGATATCGGCGCCGGCGCCGGTGGGCTCCACCAACGTGGTGGCCGCCAGTGTGGTGGAGTTGCTCACCCGCAGCCCGCGGCGCAGCTCGTCCGCCGTGAAGGTGATGGCCCGGCCCTGCATCAGCTCGTTGCCCCGCTCATTCATCATGTCGGTCAGCTCGCCCTGCTGCATGGGCGCCTCGTCCACGCGGCGCTCCTGCTCCCGCACCAGCGCCTGCACGCTCTCGATCTGGGCATTGATGTTGCCCACATGCTCCATGGCGGTGTCAAATGCCGCCTGGTCGTTGGCCTCCAGCGCCCGCTGGGCCGCTTCCAGCTCACGGGTGCGGTCAGCAGCCAGCTGGATCAGTCTTTCTCTGGGATCCATAATTCACATACCTCCTGCAAATCTCAGATTTTCCACGGCCAGCCGGCCTTTCGCCTGCCAGCCCATATCTTCTTCCGCACCCTGTGCGGTTGGGATACTCTCCTGGGACAGCGCCGCCACAGGGTGGGCGGGGTCTGCTTCCCGCGCCCCGCTGCGCACCAGCTGGGCGTAGCGGGCCATCAGTGCCTGGGCGGAGCTGCCGCCTGCCGCGTTGGTGATGGTCAGCCCCGCCTCAGCCCACGCGGGGGCCGTCTCGTCCCCCTGGGTCATGATCTCGTCGGCAAGGCCGTGCTCAACAGCCTCCTGGGCGCTCATCCAGCGCTCCTCATCCATCATCCGGCCCAGCTCCTCGCGGCTGCACTTTGCGCCGCACCGCAGCTCATAGGCGTTCAGAATGCTCTCTCTGGTGGCATCCAGCAGCTGGTGGGCCTGCTCCAGCACCGCGGCGTTGCCCGCCACGCGGATGGCGGGGTTGTGGATCATCACCTGCGCCACCGGACTCATCCGCCGCACGCCGCAGCCCTGCAAAATGGTGCTGGCAGCGCTTCCCGCCAGGCTCTGCACCTCGGCCACGCACTGGCGGCCGCTCTGGCGCAGCAGGCTGTAGATCTCAAATCCGGCCCACACCACACCGCCGCCGCTGTTGATCTCCAGCGTCAGCTCCTCGCCGTCCTCCAGGCCGTTCAGCGCCGTCCGGATATCCGCCGGTGCCGTGGACTCCAGACCGAACCAGTCGTAGATCCACTTGTCGTCGCTCATCACGATCTCGCCGTTGATCTGCATTCTCATGCGCTATCTCCTCCGTTTCCTTGCGAATTCTCACTGTTCCGCCTTACGCTCAGCTCCCGCCACAGCGCCAGCGGCACATAGTTCAGGCTGGCCACGTGCTCGTCGCCACCCTCTGTGTCCGGCATGTCCTCCAGCGCCAGCACGTCGTTCACGCTGTAGGCGCCGATGTCGTGCATGGTGCGGTACCAGTTGCCTCGGGCCGTGCTGTCGCCCCGCAGCTCCGCCATCATGTTCATCCGGATCTCCAAGCCCTCGGTAATCTCCCTTGGGGTCAGCAAAATGCTGGTGAATGCTTGCTCATAGGCCGTCACAATGGGGTGCAGCGTGCCGGTCACATACTCAATGGCGTTCTGCTCGTTGCTGTTGTAGCTTTGCTTGCCCTCCTGCAGCTTGTAGAGGGGCACGCCAAAGAACCGTGCAATGTCCCGGATGCTCAGCTCCGCGTTTTCCACAAACTGGGCATCCTTCTGGCTCACGGAAATGGGCTTGTACTTGAGGCCCATATCCAGCACCGCCACCCGGTTGGCATTGCCGGGGCCCGCGTGGCGCTTCTCCCACTCGTCCCGAATGGTGTCTTTGATGCTGACCGTTCGTTTCGTGCCGTCGGCCTGAGGCTCTTCAACGTACCCGCTGATGTCGGTGTCCGTCTCCAGCACGCCGCTGGGCTGGCCGCCGTTGGTGTAGTAGCCGCTGTTCCAGCTCTGGGCGGCCCGGGCCGAGGCGATGACCTCACTGGCCCGCTCCAGCACGCTGATACCCAGCCACCCGTTCCGGGAATAGGCCCGCACATGCACCATGTCCGTCCGCCTTACCCGCAGCTGCGCCCCGGTAAAGGGGTGCGCCACGTCGTAGTACACGCTTCCGTCGGTACCCAACTGCGGCGACACGTTCTGCCACGGCACCGCCACCAGCCACACCGGTCGCAGCGACCGGGGATCCCGCTCCACCAGCATGTAGCCGTTGCCGCCGCACAGACGGCTGGCCTCCATCAGCTTCATGGCCTCAAAGCTGGTCTGCACGCTGTTGGCCCGCAGCCCCAGCAAAGAGGCAAGGGGGTGATCCTTCCGGATGAGCCGCGTGTTGCGGTCAAACACATACATGGGTAGCTTGGCGATGTCGCTGCTGAGCACCTCCACACACCGGTCGACGACGCTCAGCTTCATTGCCGCAGCCGCCGATGTGTCAGCATAGCTGCCGCTTAGCCCCGCCGCCTGCAAAGTGGCCACCGTCACGGCGTTTTTGGGGGCCGCTTTCTGAGGACTGACGCCTATCAGCCGCCGCAGGCCGCTTGCGATCCGGTCAGCCATCGCGCCCACTCTCCTCTCCGCCCAAAGCGCTCACCACACCCAGTGCCGCCAACTCTACCCCTAGGGCGATCACGCCTGCCGGCAGATAGATCAGCGCCACGCCGGCTGCCGCCAGCAAAAGCCCTGCCGCCAGCAGCGCCCCGGGGATCCATTCTCGTCGTCTCATTTCTGCCTCCTACATACTCCACCCGCCCTGACGGATGCGATCCGCCAGCGTAGGGTTATTCCGCCGCAGCAGCGCCAGCGTCAGCGCGTTCATGGCCGCCGCCACCGGGTCGATGCGTTCCGTGTCGTCCTTGTGCTTCTTACTGAGCCGGCTGTCGCCGTTGCCGTTTACGGTCTCCACCGCGTTGGCAAGGCACCACATAGCCAGCGGGCTTTCTTCGATCACCAGCTTCCCCTGTACCAAAAGGTCTCGGAAGCCCTTCACCGCCAAATTTTGCCCGCTGCACGACTGGAAGATCTCCACGCAGAAATCCTCGTTGTTCCGCCGCTGGTTCATGGCGATGGCCAAATCGGTGGCGTTATGGCCGTCATAACCTACCTGCGTTACCTTCCAGCCGTGATTTTTCTCCCCGGCCACGATCCATTCGTCTACAAAGGCGTTTTCCGTCACCGCGCCGGGCGTCAGCGTCACATAGCCGCCTTTTGCCCACGCCGTGTACGGGACGCGGTCGGTGTGCTCGTGGCGCGTTGCGCCCTCCTCCGGCATGAACGCCTGCATTTTGATGGCCACCCGGTCGTCCGGCAGCAGCCATACCGCCGCCGCGCCGCTTAGGTCAATGCGTTTGCCAAGGTCGAAGCCGCACCAGCACTCCCGCCCGTCCGTCAACGCCGCAAAGGCCTCGCGGCTCACCTGAGCCTTTCGGGTCATCGCCAGCATGTTCTCGTCCAAATAGCGGTTCACCGCGCCGGTCTGCCACTTGTCCATCCGCCGGGTGAGAAAATTTCGGATCTTGTACGGGTCGTTAAAGGCGTAGGCCGTGGTGTACTCACTGCGGATCTCGTCCAGCAAATATCTCGCATACTCACTGCCGTACCGCAGGCACGGATTGGCTTTGGCCCAGCAGGCCTCGTTGTGAGGGTCGTCCCCGTCGTCGATCTCCCGGATCATCACGAAGTATGTCTCGTCCATGGGGATATCCCCCCGCAGCATGGCCTTCAGGTTTTCCTCTTCGGCGTAGCAGGGCTTGCGCTGGGCGTCGTCCCCCGCCGTGGTGATGGCGTCCAGAAGCGCCTGGGGCCGCTTGCCGAAGCCCGACTTGCCCACGTCGTAGATTTCCGAGGTAGGGTGGGCGTGGTATTCGTCCACCACGAAGTAGCTGGGGGCGGCGGAGTCCTTGTTCTTGGTGTCCTTGCTCAGGGCCCGCATAAAGCCGCCCCGGGTCAAATGCACCACCGGGTTGCTCCGGGGAATCTTCAGCCGCTTCCGGATATTGGGGCTGGCCTGGGCGATCTTTTTCGCGTCGCCGAACACCCGCATAGCCTGCCCCCGGTCAACGGCGGCGCACTCCACCTCCGGCTCCATCTCGAAGCGAGCCAGCTCCGGATGGTACGGCGGATAGATCACGTCGGCGCACATGTGGTAGAGGCACTGTCCGGACTTCTCCGTACTCTTGTAGTTGCCTCGCGCCCGCTTGTTGTAGCTGACCTTGAAGCGCCGCGCCCCCGTGTCCTTCTGCACCCAGCCGTAAAGGTTCGCCAGGTCAAACACCTGCCAGGGCTCCAGCGCGATGGGTTTTCCCGCCGCCACGCCCCGCACCTGGATGCATTGGCCAAACCACCGCAAAATGCGGTCGGCCCGCGTCACATCGAACACATAGGGGAAATCCTTCTTTCCCTGCCGCTTCAGGTCGTTCAGAAACCGCTGGCACGCCAGCCGCTCATACTGGCAGCACTGCTCCTTCAACCGCCCCCGCACCACCTGCTTGGCATACACCGCGGCGGCGTGGTGCTGCCCCGTCTGGCGCCATGGCCGTGCCGCGCCCACTGTGCATCCCTCCTCGCCAGAAACAAAAAGAGCGCCGGCACACACTCCCCAAAGGGAATGGCACCGGCGCTCTACGCCCTGGCCCAAATTTCAATATATCCCGCGCCCAACTTGGGCACCGATTTTACTTATCATTTTCGCGGCCATCTCCTGCCGCTTTCCGTAGGGGCGGACGACTCTGTCCGCCCGTTGCTCTGTAGGGGCCGGCGTCCCCGACGGCCCGTTCTTACCCATACAGATCCGCGTCCGGATCCACCTCCACGGCCGCCGCCCGCTTTCGCGCCAGCTGGGCCCGCCCCGCAGGCGTCAGCCCCAGATCTTTGGCATAGCTCAGAATGGACTTCTCCAGCTTCTGCAGCTCCGTGGAGAGGGCCGTCGCGTCCTTCGGCTCGATGCCCTTGACCCGGCTGGCCTTCTGGAGTTTATCCCGCCGGGAGAGCATGGCGCAGTAGATGGCCATGACCTCCGTGTCCAGACTGTCCAGCAGCAGCACGTTGTCCATGCGGCCCAAGATCGCCGCCCAGTACCGCCGCGCCGTCGCGTCACCCTTCAGCAGGGCGGGCGGCTTATCGGGCGACAGCTCCACATGGGTCAGCAACTCGCCCTCAGCCTCCGCCCTGGCGGCCGCTTCCGCCAGTGTCAGATGCTTCGTCATATTGTCCAGCACTTTCCCAGCCGTCGCCATAGTCTCACACCCTTTCCTTTCGGCGGGAGTCTGCCGGACGGCCGTCCCCGGCCGCCGGCAAACGAAAGGAGGATACTCCCGGCCGAACTGCCCAGGCCCCGAACCCTGGCCAGCCGCCCGGCACACTCCCGCCGCCATATCTCCGTCCCGAGCCTGATTGACTCCGACAATACGCCCCGGGCCAAACAGCCTACGTCAATACGCCGCGTGGCACGCAGCCCTTCGACCGCCCGGCTCAGCATTCCATCCACCCAGCCCTCAAACCTCACGGGGGATTTTTTCTTACACACGAGGGGAAACGGGGCATCAGTGGCGGTCACGCAAAATTTTGAAAGCCCCGGGGGTAGGGTAAGGCCTACGGCCTCTGCCCGCACGCGCCCGTTGCGACACCCACACGCACCCGACCGCACGCCACCGCGCAGGCGACGTTGGTCATTGGGAAGCCGTCCCGTTTTCGCGCTTCTGCATCAGTTGCTCCCGCGCCGTCTTCTGGTCGTGGTGCCGCTTGCAAAGGCTCTGCAGGTTCGATGGCTCCACGAATTTCACCCAGTCGCCGCGGTGCGGCTCGATGTGATCCACCACCGTGGCCCGCGTCCGGCTGCGAGGGTCGCCTGCGCCGTACACCTGCGCGCACACGCGGCAGAACGGCTCCCGCAAAAGCTGCGCCGGCCGCAGGTTGTCCTTCCAGACCGGCAGGTTGTACCAAGCGTGATAGTCCTCGCTGACGCGGCGCTGGTGCCTGGGCCTGTGCTTATCGCACCAGCCGTCCCGCGTCAGCTCCGAGCATCCGGCATGCCGGCACGGCCGCAACGGTCTACCCGCCATGGGCTATCACCTCCACGGTCAACGGGCAAAACAAAAAGAGCCGAGACCAACAACCGCGCATACTCTGCGCTGTCATCGGCCCCGGCTCTCAAAGCACTGGCCCTCATCCATGTCCACTATGTACTCCCGCTTGCAGTCATGGCAGAATGCCACGATCCGCCACGCCACGGCGTCCTTGGGTACCTGGATCACTTTTTTGTTCCGGCAGCCGGCGGTTGGGCACCGCAGGTAGCCGTTCTTCACTGTCAACATTCTACCATGCTTTTCTTCAACTCGCAAGTCCTTTTCGCCCCTTTCGTCATTTGCTGAACTATATTTCAAGTCTTATTCTAAGAATCAAGCTGCTGCTTCCGCTTCGCCCTCCGCTCCGCGTCGATGGCGTCCAGCGTGGGCCGCAGCGGATCCTGCTTGATGTACCATCCGTAGTTATAACTCCCAAACTGATTGTCCACGTGATTGCTGCCCTTGCAGCGTGGGCAGTCCGGAAACGGGATCTTGCCGCTGTCATCCTCCCACCGCTCAGGCGGCGGCAGCTGCGCCGTCAGGCTGCGGCTGGCCACCCACGTCCGGGCGTCGATGGGGATCACCACGCCGTCGGTGCGCTCCTTGCAGTAGTACTTGGCCGTGCGGCGATAGGTGTCGTATGGCCCCAGCAGCAGCGGCTTGCCCTCCACAAAGCCGCTGGTCCACAGCTCCTCCATGGCCAGCGGCGGGAAGTCGCTGTACCGCACCGTCAGGTGGATGTGATAGCGGTGGTCGCCGTGCTTGCCCTCGATCAGATAGATGTAGTCAAAGGGCCGCCCTCGCCACCGCTTTAGCTTGTAGAGGAACCGCCGCCAGGCCTTCCGTACCTCCTTGAAGGTGGGCGGCAGACAGTCGTCGGCGAAGGTCAGCGTGTAGCTCTGTCCGTCGAAGCCGAACAGCGCCAGCAGCAGCTCCAGCCGATCCACCCGGCTGCGGCACACGCTGGAGTCCCGCGGCGGGCGGAGAATCCGATTCTTCTCCGCCCGGTCATAGGGACTGTCCAGTCTGCTGAGCAGTGGCCGGATGGCGCGGGACTCCTTCACCAGCGGCCCCGCCACCTGCCGGCAGCACTGCCACCGCAGGTCCTCACTCATGGGCCACCTCGCCATACAGGGCGCGGCGGAGGATGTCGGCGGCACGCCGACGAAACTGCGCCTCCCACTCTACCGAGCAAAAGTTCGCTGTGACGCGAAGACCAAATGCACGGCATTCCAAGTCTTCACGATACGACGTGCGAGAGATTCGCGCCTCCCTGGCGCCCTCTTCACAATCACGGCGAGGATACCCACACGCTATCAGCAGCTTAACGTATCGTTTTCGGGTCATACCTCACCTTCCTTTGCCGCGATCTCCGACCGGATCACCTGCTCGATGGCCCGGCAACTGTCACGATACATGCAGACCACGGCACAGTCGTCAGCATGCGTTTCCGCCTCGCCAAACAAGGGGACACACCGCAGCGTCGAGCGCCGCTGGGCCGTAGGCACAAAGCGGTCGCACTTATGACAATAGCTTTCAACTTCCAAAGTGATCATTTTCCACCAAACACTTTCTCCGGATACCGCACCTCCCATGGCTGGAAGGCACTGCCCATGATGCGTGCCAGCTCCCGGTCGATGCAGCCCTTGGTATAGTCCATATTCGCGTCGCCCTTGGCGTTCTCCAGACACAGAGAGGCGTAGGCCTCGAAGGTCTCCCGGAACTTCTCCAGAAACTCTGTAGCCCGCTTCTCGCCAAAGCCGAAGTCCTGCCCCAGCGTAATCAGCGCCATGTCCTCGCACTGCTGGATGGTAAACAGCCGCTGCAGGTGCATGTTCTGCCGCTGATTCTCCTGCAGCTTCCGCAGGAAGCCGCTCTGCTTACCCATCGCACGTCACCTCCGGCGCGGGCGGCAGGGGCATCCAGTGAGTGACACCGCCGCATCCTGGCCCTAGATCCGTTACCCACCTCCCAAACATAATCCACCCGACAGTTGCTCCGATCGCTTCACATCTCACTATTACCCGTTGCTGTTTCTCCGGCAGGCGCTCCGTCACCGGGATCCACCGCTGCCGCTCCCGCAGCACCGCGATCTCCTCGGCATACCGGGCGCAGCGGTCCAGCAGCTCCTCCAGCCTGTCAGCGGCCAGATTGCCGACAGCATCGCAGTCACAGGCGTCGACTTCGCCCCCTCCAAATATCGCCGTATATTCCGCGTCAAGAACTTCTTTTACACAGAACGGACAGCTCTCACCGTGCTGCTCTTCAGCATCCGGCGCAGATATGCACCGCAGGGCCTTCACGATCTCAGTTGTCTGCATTCTCGTTTCCTCCTTCCAGCTTATCCAGCGCGGCGGCCACCTGCCGCCACATTTCGATTGGGAATCGCTCCCGGTCACACATCCGGGTCAGCTTGTCGGCGTTCACGTCGCCGCCGCACAGGGCCGCCAGACGGCCCATGCAGCCCGGGCCCCACTTGGAGCGATAGGCCACCAGTCGGTCGGCGGTGTCCCGCTTGAACCGGGCCGCCTCCGACGCGCCGGAGGGCCGGGCGGTCTCACGCGCAGCGCTCACCGTACCCCCCCTTCCGGCGTGCCCGACTTGGGCTCGTTACGGCCCTCCGCGCCGGGAGCACCCTTCAAGCCGATGTCCACAATACCTTTGCTGGCATTCCGCAGGGCCCGCTGGGCCAGCACCAGCAGCTCGATCTCGTCGTAGCCGCTGTCCATGCCGCGATCCACCGTCTGCCGTAGGAAGTTAGCCAGCGCGGCGCACTGGTCGCGGGTCAGATCAATCGTCGTCACGCTGCTGCCCCCTCTCAAATGCACGGGCCAGCGCCTCCGCCGCATCGCCCTGCGCCGCGACCGACGTCACATCACCTCGACACGGACGCCAGACGGGAGAATCCAAAGAGAGCCCGGCAACAACCGCTTCGCGGAAGAACTCCGCCTTGAGCTCCCCAAAGGAAAGCCGGGATATGTCGCTATGTATCGCCTGAATAATGACAAGCACGTCCGAAACTATATCCTGCACCGAACCAACGGTAACAACACTCACGCCCCGCTCTCTCCCTGCTTCAGCCTTGACCATCGCTTTCCTCCTTTTCCACCTCCGGCAGCCGCAGCCACCGAAGTACCGTCATGTCGATCTTCTTATCCAGATTTTGGAACATCCACGCGCCGCCCAGCCAGCGCAGGAAGCAGCGCACGGGCTTCCCACCGTCACCGGGATCTACGTCCGCGACGACCTCGCATTCCTCAGGCGGCGTCAGACCGCCGGGCATCCACGCCGCCAGCGCCATCTGGCCCGGCTCCGCCGCCGCGGACCGCAGCTGATCCGTCAGCCCCAGCAGGTAGTCGGTGGAGCAGTGCAGCGTCTGCGCCATGCTGGTCAAGTCCTTCGTCCGGTACGAAATGATCTCGCTCAGCCAGTAGTTGCTCATGTCCTCCGGGATGTCGCCCTGCGAGATTTTCCTCAACGCCCCAACTTTGGTCAGAGACGAGTAGGCGGATTCCAACTTCGTGTCGTCATCCAGCCCTGCCGCGTCGGCAGCCCGGACGATCCGCGCCGCGTCCGCCATGGCCTTCTGCACGGCCTTGCTGCGGTCCTTGGCGGCCTTCCGCTCCTCGCTATCTTTCTGTTTGACCTTGGCCTTTTCGTAGATGGCGCGGGCCTTGGCGCACATTTCCGGGCACGCCGCGCCGCATGCGCTGCCGTCCACCCTATGAGCACCGCCCGCACTGCACTCTACACAGCACTTGCCGCCGCTGCAGCGCTCCCAGTCGTAGCAGGTCAGGTTATGTTTCAGGAATTTATCACGCTGAGTACAAACCCCGCCGTCCGGACACTTCAGGCCGATGACGTCATAGCAAAACCCCGTTTTCATTTTTGCACCGATTTCTCGAATATTGCTGGCCGTGGGCGTCTTTTTGGGGCAGACCCGCTTGATCCGCTCCTGCACCGCCTGCGGCAGACTTGCCAGCGCGTCGGCGGTGTCCTCCGGCAGGTCGCCGGCGTCCCACAGGGGCTTGTAGCAAGGAGCCAGGTGTGCCTCGATCTTCTTGATCCGCCCCAGTTTCGCCCGCTTGATGTTGCAGGCCTCCGCCACATGGTCGATCATGCGGCCGGAGAACTCATAGCCCTGCTCCTTCAGCTGGTAGAAAATTTCCTCCAGCCGCGCGGCCTGTTTGCCAATCTCCGCGTTGGTCAGCACGCGGGTGTGGGCGTTGGCGAAAATCAGCTGCATCTCGTAGACCAGGGCGTTCCCGCCCGTCTTCCGGATACACGGCACCTGCCGGAACCGCTCTTTGCCCTCGTCCACCAGCAGCTGCAGCGCCGCCCGGCGCCGGTGGCCGGAGATCAGCACCACATGGCCGTCCTCGCCGGGCCGCACCAGCAGCGGCTGCTGCAGCCCCACCGTCTCGATGTCCCCGGCCAGATCGGGGATGTCCCGCAGCTCGTAGAAGTTGCCGGGGTCGCTGTCGATCAGGCCGATGTCGATGTACTCGATCTGATCGCGGCCCTCCGTTCCCGATTCGGGAACATCCCTCGCCAGAGCCCGGGTCAGCTCGCCCAGGTCGAACTTTTTCGAGGCTTTACCGGCCATCGCTGCCACCTACTTTCAAGCTGACCCCGCAGTAGGGGCAGTAATTTCCGTCAAAAGGCAAGAGCCGATCACATCCAGAGCAGTGGAAATAAAATCCGCCGACATCAACCCTTTCCCCACTCGTCACCGGCGCCACGTCTGCAGAAGGAATGAGGTTCTTGTCGTTAAGCACACGCCGGACAAAAGCCTTGTACTTCTCCGGCAGGTTGCCGCCGCACAGCTCAAATTCCACTTTGCTGCGGCTCACGAAATCAGCCATCAGCCCGTCACCTCCTCACCCAGATACTCCTTAACCCACGCCCGGTAGTCCTGCGCCGCATTGCTGCGGGGACTGTACTCGTCCAGCGGCTGCTGGGCCATGGTGGAGCCGTCCACGGGGCTCGACCACCGGATCACCGTGTCGAACACCTTCAACCCCCGTGCGCTCCGCAGCACCTGCTCACCCGTCAGAACGGCGTTATCTCTTCGCCACTGGGTGATCAGCACGCCGTCAATGGCGTCGCTGCCCGCCGTCCGCATAGAGCGCAGCTGTGCCCGGAGCTTGGCCACGCCCCGCAGGGAGAAGCCGTCCACCTTGGTTGTCACCACCACGCCCTCCGCGGCGTTCAGGGCGGCCACGCTGCCGGCGCTGAAGCCGGGCGGGCAGTCAAAAATCATGTAGTCCACGCCGTCCTCCGCCGCCGCGTCCCGGAAGTCCTCAAAGGCCTTGATAGACACGCTCTGCCCCGCCTTGATAGCGGCGATGTCCAGAGCGTACAGGGACGAGTCGGCCGGCAGCAGCGACACCAGACCGTCGCTGCCCAGCGGGATCACGTTGTCGCTCCACAGCGGCTCGGCGCCGCCCATCAGCAGGTCGGTCACCGTAATGCCGCCATCTTCCAGCGCGTCCAGCGCCGCCTCCTGCAGGTAGAACTCCGTCAGATTGGCCTGACCGTCGCAGTCCACCAGCACCACCGACTTACCGGCCCGCCGCAGCACGTCGGCCAAATTGAGGGCCGTGACCGTCTTGCCCACGCCGCCCTTCAGGTTCATGATCGCTATTGTTCTCATTCAGCATCATCCTTCTTTCTGCCCGGGTCAGGCGCACCGCCTCCCGGTATGTATAATTTTTCGCTTGCCGTTCCACCACCGCGAAGCGCAGCTCCGGATGGATCCACACCACCCAGCCCGGCACGGGCTTGCTCTTGATCTCGCCCGTCACGCCGGCGCGGTTGCAGTACGGCACAAACATGATCTTGTCGCCAATCTCCATTGGCCACCTCCTCAAAACGGCATCGTGCCGTCGTCCTCGACTTCTTCAAGCTTCACCTGACCCGGGACAGGTGCGCCGCGCTTGGCGGCCCGCTGGGCCTGTCTGGCCTTGGCCAGATCGGAAAATTTGCGCATCAGCGCCCGGCCGTCCGGCCCGGCCATCACGGTCATCCGCTGCTTGGCGCCGTCAAAATGCATCGGGATGGGCAGCAGTCTGCCCTCCTTCTGTTTGACCAGCTTCAGCACGCGCATGCCGTCCGCCTGTTCCTGATCGACTACCTCGATGCCGTAGAGCTTGCCGCCCACTTCCGGCTTGTAGAGCATCATGATGGCGTCGGCGTCCTGCTCCAGTTGGCCGGTCTCCTTCAGGTCGTGCATGGTGGGCTCCCGCCACTTGGACTGCTTCTCCGGGCGGGAGAGCTGGGCCAGCTCCACCACCAGCGTGCCGCTGGACTGGGCAAACATGTGCATGGAGCGGGACACCGCCGCCATAGCCTGGGTCTGTCCCAGCCGGGGATCCGTCTCCGGCGCGATCAGCTGGACGTAGTCCACGAAGATGACGTCAAACCCATATGACCGACTCACCGCCTGAATGCGGGAGGCCGTCATGCCGGAGCCGCGGATCAGCGTCAGGCGGCGGCCCGTGAAATCCTGGCTGCCTTCGGCCACCCGCTGCCAGTCCCCTTCCTGCAGCTGCTGCCGCTTGATGGCCGTAAAGTCTACATCGATGGCGGAGGCCACCAGACGGTCGGTCAGCTTGGCCGGATTGGTCTCCAGGCTGAAAAAGCCAACGTTGTAGGTCTTGGCCATGTGATAGGCCATTTGCAGCGCCAGCAGCGTCTTGCCGCTGGAGGGCTCGCCGCCCAAGATCACCACGTCGCCCCGCTCCGTGAACGTGATGGCGTCCAGTTCTCGGATGCCGTAGCTGACATAGACCCGCTTCTCGGCGGCATCCTGCGCCGACATGAAGTAGCGGTAGGCGTCCGCCATGCTCCAGGCCTCGACGCCCCGGCTGGCTGACAGCATCTCGCCCAGGGCAGCCACCTTGCTGCGGCAGCCCTCCAGCGTCGGCTCGGCCATCAGGTCGTGGGCTGCGTCCCGGATGCGCATCAGTACGGCCTGCTCATGCATGATGGCGGCGTACTCCCGCCAGTTGGCCGTGGTGGGGGTGATCTCCATCAGCTGGAGGATCCTCTGCTCGCACTCCGGGCCGATCTTGCTGCGGATGGTCACCGGATCCACCGGCTTGTCCTCCAGCAGCAGCGCCCGGGCCGCCTGATAGATCTTCCGGTTGACCGCGTCGCAGATGTCCGCGGCGTCCACCGCCGCCAGAATGGGCGAGGCCAGCCGTTCATCCAGCAACAGCGCGCCCATCACGGCATTCTCCGCTTCCAGCCAGCGCTGGGCAGGCATTACGTCGGCCACTCGTCATCCCTCCAGTCGTAGTTCATGGTGGGGGCGTCAGGAGCGGAATGCTGCGCCGCCTGCGTGGCCTGCGGCGGCTCCGGCATCTCCAGCACGCCGCCGTTGCGGCGGATGCTGTTGAGCCATACGGACACCGTCTTGACGCCATAGCCTCTGGCGTACTGCTCGTCGTACTTGAGCTTCAGCTTCAGCCAGCGGCCCATGTCGTGGATCAGCTCCGGCGAGGGCTTCAGCGCGTTCCACGCACGGCGGGCGTCACCCTTGTCGCCCTTACTGGTGGAGGTACCGTCGGCCTTCTGGATCACCGGATAGAACTTCCAGAGACCCTCGAACCGATCCGGCTCCCATTCCGCCTTTTGACCGCGCTTCCCCCCGTGGGGGGTAAGGGGGGTATTATCAAGTATCCTGTTAATCTTATTAGGCGCTGACATTTTTGCCGACACCCCCTCTGCATTTTTGCCGACACCGGTGTCTGCAAAATCGTCAAGACGGGTGTCGGCATTTTTGCCGACACCCCCCATCCGGATACCGGCATAGATGCGGCGCTCATGGCCCGTCCTGGTAGGAACCATTTCGATACGGATGTAGCCCCGCTTGCTCAGTGCGGACAGCAGCCGGGAGATGGTGTCCGGATGGACGTCGTGCAGCTCGGCGAAGTTCTCGTTGTCCGCCCAGCAATAGCCCTTCTTGTCACACAGGCCCGATATCTCGCCATAGAGTAGCTTGGCCTTGTCGGGGATCCCATGGTCATAGAGTACGTCGGCGGGGATAGTAGCCCAGTACGCCGGGCTGATCGCTTTTTTTGCCATTTCCCTAAATTCCCCCTTGCCAGTTCAGTGTCTTTCTGCTACAATGATAGTGTTCTCATTTGGCAGAACTCGTTCTGCATGACCGCTTTTCGGCTCCACCCGAAAGGCGGTCTTTCTTTTTGCCCAGCTGCTCCGCCAGCGTGATCGTCGCCGAAGCCGCCGTCCACGCGCCGACAATGGCCGCCGCGTACAATACCCATTCGCCCACACATCTCACCTCCTCTCTCACACCCGCACGCCCATGTAACGCAGGAACGGGCGCTTCGGGAACTTGACGCGATTGCCCACGATCTGGAACTCGAACCGCATCAGTTCAGGCCGCTGCCGCGCCATGATCCGCAGGTTTTGTGGGTCGCAGCCCAGCACGTCGCCCACCTGCTGGGGCGTGAAAAAATCCTTCGGGCAGTTGATCAGATCCTGCAATGTCGTTTTCGCCATCGTTACACCTCCTCCGTATACATCAGGGCCAGCGCGGCCTTGACGATCTCGCCTAATTCCGCCGTGATGGCCAAAAACTCCGGCCACTCCTCATCGTCGATCACGCCGTCCTCGGCGATCTCCAGCAGCCGGTCGTCCCGGTGGCCGTCGGCAAACCGCATGATCCGCCGCACCAGCTTGATGACGTCCGTCGGAAACCGCTCCGGCCGGGCCTCCCGCACACACTCAGGAAGCAGGTTGCCGAACAGCTGAAGGTGCTGTAATCCCAGAAACTGGGTGTTGTAGACGATGCACATGCGGGCCACCACGTCGCCCGCGGGGACGCGCTCGCCGCCCTCATAGGCCCGCAGACTGGTCAGGCTCACCGCCAGCCGTTCCGCGGCCGCTTCCTGCGTCAGACCTGCCGATTTTCGGGCGGTCTGGTAAATGTTTCCGCCGCCATTCGCCATGGAAATTCCTCCTTCCGTCTGGTATGCTATGCTCAGGCGCTGGCCGCGCCCACCAACTCCTCGACCGTGCAGCCGAGAGCCTTGGACAGCGCCAGCAGTGCCGCCATGCAGGGCTTGCGTTTGCCCCGCTCGTAGTAGCTGATGGCCGCTGCCGTCAGCTTGCACATCCGCCCGAGTTCGGCCTGTGTCAGTCCCTTGGCTTCCCGCCGCAGACGGATGCTGTCGCTCAATTGCACGCACTCACCTCCTTTTAACGTCTGTTAACTTGACAGGGCGCAAAAACGGATGGTACAATGGAGAGAGAAAATGAGTAAAGAAAACCATACGTACCACCCGTGTCTGCGCGCCGGCGCCACCCGGCAGCACAGGAGCGCTTGCTCCTGTGCCACAATACCTGGGGAAAGGGTGCACATCAGGCTCGTCACGCCTGTTGTAGCTTAAAAATATCACGATGCATCGTGATTGTCAACACAAAATCATCAAGCATAGTGATTTTTGTGATTGCCAACAAACTTTGCGAGGAAATTTTATGTATGATCCACAGTTTGTAGCGTTCCGCATCAAGCGCCGTGCCAAAGAATTGAAGATTCCCATGCGGACGCTGCTGCAAGATTGCGGCCTCGGTATCAACGCCGTCTCGCAGCTTGCTGGCGGCAGCATCATGTCCTACGTCTCCCTTGCCCTGATCGCCGATCGGCTGGATTGCTCCGTGGACTTCCTTCTGGGGCGCACGGAGCGCCCAGAAGTCAGTCGATAAAAGAGGTATCAGGAAAACACTTTGGTAGGACATTGTCCCGCGGGCCTGTCCGCACGGGGGATGATTGGATTATAAATCTATGAAATGTGGATTGTCAATAGAAAAATCCATAAAACATAGATTTTTGACACCTTGCACAGATTGCTAATCTATATTTTATGGATTTTTGATAGGATGAAATTGTTATGACAGAAACTGCAAAAAGAATTTTTGCGCTTGTAAAAGCAAAGAAACTCACGCAAAAGGAATTTGCCAAGCGGTGCGGCGTGTCAGAAAAAGTCGTGAGCCAGTGGAAGGGCGATTCGCGGTCTTACGAAAAATACCTCCCACAAATTGCCGATGCACTGGAAGTGCCCGTCGGGGTAATTGTAGGGGCGGAAAACAGCTCCGGCAGCGCCGACGAGGCCGAATTGGTGGCGTCTACTCCTGCGGAGAAGTATCTGTTGAGCCTTCTTCAAGGCGCTTCTGAGGAGGAGCAGGATCGGTTGGTGGAACTTGTTCGCGCTGCGCTGAAAATGCAAGGATTACAGAAATAGCCACCTCAAGAGCGGCGGCGGGATCGCTGGAGCTACGGATCATCTGGAGCAAACGGCTTTCTCGCGTTGACATGGTATGTATCCTCCGTCCATAATTTATCGCTCACTGGCTGGGGCCAGAAATAGATACACAAGGGGAGAAGCAGATGGAATACAACTACTATGTGGCAGGAACATCCTACCGGGAGGAAAACCTGGAAAGGATGCTCACCCGAAATCCGGATTTCGATGAAACCAAGGCATATCTTCTAGATCACTACGGAGAGGACGACTCTATCTATCGCTACAATCGCCATTACACCTCTGACATTAAGTTTACACCCGAACCGACGAATCCGCACGACCCGAAAGCCATTCGTATCGACGTAGACGGGAATTTTGTCGGCTACGTCAAGCGCGGAAGCACGGGCCGAATCCGCAACTTGTTGAACACGCCCGGCGTGTCCGTCCGCGCCGAGGTCTATGGCGGGCCGTACCGCTACGTCTACATTGACGACTACGGGAACCCAAACCTGCAATATTCCGAATCGCCCTTTGGCTGCATGTATACGTTCGTCGTTCCGGGCGACGGGCCGCAGGGGCAACCTGTGAACGCCGATCCAGGCCGAGCCCCCACAAAGTACTGCCGTCACTGCGGCGCTCGGCTTGGAGGCGGCACCAAGTTCTGCACCAACTGCGGCCAGCCTGTTCCCGCCGAGGCAACACCCGCTGCAAAGTATTGCCGCAGCTGTGGCCGCCAGTTGAGCGCCAGCGCGGATTACTGCCCCATCTGCGGCCAGTCCACCCGTCCGCAGGCCGCACACGCGCCCACCTACTATCCGCCCGCTCAGCAGCCCAATGTCATCATCAACAATGTCAACACGATCAACGCCGTCAATGGCCGGGAAAAGAACAAATGGGTGGCGTTCCTGCTGTGCCTGTTTTTGGGCTACTTCGGCGCGCACAAGTTTTACGAGGGCAAAGTTGGCATGGGCATCCTGTATCTGCTGACCGTTGGGCTCATCGGCATCGGCTGGCTGATTGACTGTATCATCCTGCTGACTAAGCCAAACCCGTACTATGTCTAGCCCGTGCCCAACTTGGGCACAAAATAGTTTGATAAGGCCCCGCCGTCTCCGCAACGCCATTAACATGGTTAATTTTTACTTGACAATTTCATATGAATTCGCATATAATGAGGGTGCAGGGAGACCTGCGATGATGCTGTCGTAGAACGCGACAGCCGCCGGAAAAAGAAAGTTCAACTGATGATTTGCTCGTAGAGCGCGAGCAGCATAATCAAAAGAAAGCTCGATTGACGACCAGCCCTCTGTGCGAAAGCGCAGAGGGCTTTCTTTTGGGAGTGCGTATGAAATTCATTTTACTATCCGACAAATTTTATCAGGCCTACGGCCACCTGCCGGAGGTGCTGAGCAAGAAAACACGTCCATACGCCTGCCTGGCGGTGGAGATCGACGGCATACAGTTTGCTATCCCCTTCCGGCACCACATCCGTCACAAGCATGCGTTCATTACATATGGCGAGTGCGGCCTGGACTACACTAAGGCCGTGGTCATCGAGGACTGGAGCATGGTCGCCGCGGCGCTGCCCACCATTGAGCAGAAGGAGTTCAACTACCTGAAGGGCAAGGACGCCATGATCGAAGCCGGTATGCGGCGCTACTATAAGCTTATCCGGAAAGCCCAGCAGTATGCGGACAATCCGCACTATGCAAACATTTTGAAGTTCAGCGCCTTGCGCTACTTCATTTGATTTGAATAAGGCCCCGCCGTCTCCGCAACGCCGGCGGGGCCTTGCATCCGGCCCGCGCCACCACCGCTTGCCGGCTGCACATTCAGCGTAGCAAAACAAACTTGGGTAGGTCAAGACCAGATATGGGTAGCCGACAAAACTCGACGGCCAAAATTCGGGTCGGGCCGACCCAAAAATGGGTCGAAAGGGAAAATATGGAAAAGAATTTGCAAGAAGTGTGCCGAGAGGCACGAGACCGCCTCAATTATACCAACCAGGACATCGCTGACGAGACCGGCATCCCTCTGTCCAGCGTCAAGAACTTTTTCGCCGCCACGTCGAAGGCGCCCAGCGCCATCAACGCCGGCCTGATCTGCAAATTCCTGGGGATCTCGCTGGACGATTACTTCGGTATTGTCCCCGCCGTCTCCACCGAGGTGCAGCTGCGCCAGCAGATGAAGGAGGACCGCATAACTAGCGAAAACCAGCGCCTTACCGAAGTCAATGGCCTGCGGAAAGAATTGGACAAAAGCCGCCTTTCGACGATCTTTGTCCTGTTCTTTCTGTGTGCGATTTTAGCGGCGGCGCTGATTTTTTACATCATCGTCGATTTTCACATCAAAGATGCCGGTCTCATCCGGGGCGGCGAGATCGGCGCCGGTGCCTGGATCATCATTACCCTGGTCGCCATCGCCTTCGGCGTCATGGCCTCCGCCCTCTTCAGCGCCCTCCGCTACGCCCGCCGCATCGCCCCGGAGGAAAAGTCATGAGGTGCCGCAGCTGCCGAAAGGAGATCCCCGATGACGCCGTGTACTGCCAGCACTGCGGCGTAAAGCAGAGTGTCGCCCGACTGCCCAAGAGCCGCGGCAACGGGCAGGGAAGTGCCTACCGCTTGCCAAACGGCAAGTGGCGCGCCGCCGTCCTCGTCGGGTACCGGACTGATGTCGAGGGAAAAGTCCACCGCAAGGTGCGCTGCAAGGACGGCTTCAAGACGAAACGCGAAGCGCTGGAGTATATTCCGCTGCTTCGCGCCCGGCAGGAGCGGCCCAAGTCCGTCACCCTGAAAGAGCTGTATGACCGCTGGGAGCCGACGCACCGCGCAGGCAAATCCACCATGGGCAACTACCACGCGGCGTGGAAGTACTTCCTGCCGCTCTACGATCTCCCCGTGTCTGACATCGATGTGGATGACCTGCAGGACTGCATGGACGACTGCCCGCGTGGCAAGCGCACCAAGGAAAACATGAAGGCCCTGGTGGGCCTGCTCTACAAGTATGGCATCCCCCGCCGCCTGACCGACATGAATCTGGGCGAGTATCTGACGGTGACCGCACCCAGTGGAGAGGGAAAGTCCGGCTTGCCCATGGCGGCCGTGGAGAAGTTGCGCAAGGCCATCGGCACCGTGACCTGCGCCGACTACATCGTGGCCCAGTGCTATCTGGGCTTCCGGCCTTCCGAGCTTCTGGCCCTCCGGGTGGAGAATTACAACGCCGAGCTGCGGGCCTTCACGGGCGGCTCCAAGACAGACGCCGGCCGCGACCGCGTGGTGACGGTCTCGCCCAAGATCCAGTCCATTATCGACCGGCTGGTGGGTGCCCGCAAGGCGGGGTTGGTGTTCTGTATGGACGACGGCTCCGCCATGTCCAGCGCCGTCTACCGCGACCGCTTCTATGCCGCGCTGAAGGCCGTCGGCATCGACAACCCGATTTTCGAGCGGGACGGCAAGCAGTACCATGCGTTCACGCCCCATAGCTGCCGCCACACCTTTGCCACCATGATGAAGGGTATCCAGGCCCCCGACAAGGACAAGCTGGAGCTGATCGGCCACACCTCCACGGAGATGTTGCGGCACTATCAGGACGTCAACATTGAGGATCTTCGCCGCATCACAGACGCCCTCTAGCGGACGCGCTGCGAGTGGGTCTATAACATAGCTACTACATAGTAGTGCCGTCTTTTCCGCGCGATTCCGTCGCATCTGAGTGAATGGCATTCAAGAGGTCAGCGGTTCGATCCCGCTTATCTCCACCAAGAGTGT
>ERZ1026864.226-NODE-226-length-39953-cov-8.494110_pt1 | contig 39953 bp, 34 predicted proteins | sample MGYA00380162_ERZ1026864 | MGnify/ENA primary metagenome ERZ1026864 (study PRJEB33269, sample SAMEA4719798) | human gut metagenome | biome: human-associated habitat; feature: organic feature; material: feces | place: Cameroon | collected 2013-10 ... | reverse complement strand
GAATAAGGCTTTCAGCGGTGTTTTGATAAATTTGACTGTCAAAGATGGGATTATAGCATAAGGATTTCTCTTTTTCAAGGTTCAACACGCTTTCAGACTGCTTTTTGGATCTCATTTACCAGGTCTTCCAGTCTTTTTTCTTCTCCTTTTCGCATTACCACACCAACACTTCCGGCTATGGTGTGGGAGGGCAGCACTTTCAAAATATGGGAATAACAGTTTTCCCAATGGCTGTGAAATACAAGCAGGGACTCCTGAAATTTCGCCTGGACCATGGATTCCAGATTATATTCTGTGTGTAGGTCCTGCATTTTCGCCCCGGTATCTTTTAGCATTTCTTCAAAAGAGGCTTCCATATATTCATAGGTTCCACACAGGACCCTGACATCCTTTAGATCCTGTGGTCTGATCTTCTTTTTCCTGGCCAGTGCAGACTCACCATTAACGCCAAAGGCACAGGTATCTATACAGAGTTCCTGATATACAAGCTCATTCAGTCTGGAATTTTTTGGTTTTGCAATAACCGTCAGGTCGATCTTTCCCTGGCGGATCATATCCAGATGCTGTTCATAAGGCAGTTCTTTAAAATGGAGAACGGTCTGGGGATATTTTTTCTGAAAGGAGCTGCACCCGTTCATCAGAAATCCGGGACACTGGTTTAAGGCCACACCGATATTGATCTCCTTTGTCTCCCCGCTTTTGATCTGTGCTACTGCTTCTTTATAGATCTTCTGCATTTCCAAAACTGCATCATAAAAGATTTTTCCCTGATCCGTCAATCGAACACCCTGATTGCTCCTTAAAAGCAGACGAAATCCCAGGTCCTCTTCCAACCAGTCGATCTGCTGCACCATGGCTGGCACTGAAATAAAACTGTCTTTTGCTGCTTTAGAAAAACTTCCCGTCTCCACGATCTTTATAAAAGAAAGCAACTGCCGGTCGTTCATATTTTCACCTCTTTATATTCCATATTTCTTTTATAGTAACATGGGATAGCTATTGCGTAAAGTTTTTCATTAACACGGTATAAAAATATTCCAGAAGCAAAAAACTCTGATTTTGTTATACAATATCGTTATAAAATAAACAATGTGTTAAGAAAGGGGTATTTCTTATGGATCGGATCGTAATTGTAACAGGTGGAACCAAAGGGATCGGCTTTGCCACTGCCAAAAAATTTCTCTCCTGCAAGGACAAAGTCATTATTCTTGGACGTCATGAATGTGAGGATGCCGTAAAAGAGCTTCAGAAAGAGGGAGAAGTTACTTTTATGAAAGCAGATGTTTCTGTGGTGGATGACTGCTGCCATGTAGTATCTGCAGTTATGGAAAAATATGGAAGAATCGATGTTCTCGTCAATGCAGCCGGGGTTGTGGGCACCCGTGGGAATTTTGTGGATCTGGATCTTTCTGATATCTAGAACACCATTAACATCAACCTTATGGGAACCATTAATTTAAGCCAGCTGACTTCCTGGGAAATGATCAGACAACGTTCTGGTGTTATCATTAATGTTGGTTCTATTGACGGATTTATGGCTAACACTGAATCCATCGGCTATCATGCCAGCAAAGGCGGTGTTAAAATGCTGACCCAGGCCATGGCCCGTGAACTGTCCCCATACGGAATCCGCGTTTTATCTGTGGCACCTGGCTGGGTAAAGACCGGAATGATCGATAAACCAATTGAAGAGATCGGCAGCCGCCTGCATATGAAAGGCCGCATCATTTTGCCGGAAGAAATTGCCAATGTCATCTGGCTCATGTCTCTGCCGGAAGCCAGTGCTATCAACGGCACTACCATTATGGCCGATGATGGCTACTCTTCCTTTAAGGGAGTGGATGGATTCCAGGCTGAATAATATATAACATAAAAGTTCCCCTGAATTTCTGCCAAGCAAAAATCCAGGGGATATCTTTTCATTTCTTTTATGTCAATCAACTCTTATATGCCTGTTCGATCACGCAGGTATGTGTCTTTGTATCTTTCTCGTAATTAATTCCCACCAGAAGTAAATTCCCCTGGTATTCCTTTAAAGCATCCACATACTGCTTCTCTTTGATCTGACTGATAGCGCCTTTTGCGCTTTTATCCCATTTTAATTCCATGATCACTGCCGGTTTATTAAAATGCATTTTTATTATTATATTGAAGGATTGAAATCTCTCTGTGGGCTTTATCAATTCCTTCTGCTACTGCCTTTTCATTCAAATTCCAAAGAGCTTCCAACAGCGTTCTTGAAGCCTCAACAGATGCAGTCACCTCGGACCACTTCATTGTACTGATAGCATTGATGTATTCCTGGGAAACTTCTTTATTTGGGATTGTAACTGTCTTATCCGGCCAGTGATAGCTGAGATATCCCAGATGGATCAGTAATGTCAGCACATCATCTTTTCCCTGAAAGTTTGTCATATCATTGGAAAATGTTCCCGTATTGACCTGAACTCTTTCTCCTGCAAGCATACGGACTACTGCATCTTTCAATCCATCAAACAGCAATAGATTTGTTATCTTTTCTTATAAAGAACCAGTTCCGGAGCTTCCCCTTCTGGCCCGTATGTGCTGATCATAATGAAATCCATATTGGCAAGGACGCCGAAACACCTGTCACCGCCAAATTCTGACTCCAGCTGATTGCCCAGATAGGTGATCTCATCATTTAAAAATTTTACTGTTTTTCCGTTTGGCAGCGGATATCCCAGATTTACATAGCTGCCCACAAGGGCATTCAGTTTTTCCACTTTCGGTAATCCTTCAATGTGAAGATCATTGATCTCTTTTATTAATTGTTCTTTAAACGCCTCAAATTGTCCATTATCACTTAATTCTTCATACCGTTTCCAATAATCAAGACTGGGGAGCAGTTGCTTCATATAAGAACGCGCCTGTTCTTCTGTGAATTTATCATTTACCATATGTTTTACGCAGACATCAATAAGATCATCCATATTACTATAGGTGTAGGTTCCATCGGCATAGCACCATTTGCAATACTCTTCATTCAATGTGCCATCACCGTTATGACTTATGATCCCATCCTCTAAGGGCATTCCGCAGCACTGACACACAAGCTGCCTGGGAGCGCCTAAAAGGGTATTGATTGAAACATCAAACTCCTTTGACAATAACTTTAAAGTCTCCGTATTGGGAACCGTCTCCCCATTTTCCCAGCGTGACACTGCCTGCCGTGTAACCATAACCTTTTGTGCTAACTCTTCCTGAGACAACCCCTTTTTCGTGCGAAGCTCTAAAATAATATTCTTTGTTTCCATGGCATCTACCTCCGTTATATAGATCATAACAGAATTACAGGCTTTGGGAAAGCAACTTGCTGTTTCTATGGATATCGAAACATTCCCATCCTACCTGCAGAACCTGCCAACAGCCTTTTCCAGATGTATGGCAGCAAAAAAGCAGTCCCCATTGTAAAGCAGGACTGCTTAGATTTTTATGTTGCATCCTCAGTTTCTGAAGTCTGCGCCTCTTTCAAGGTCATTTTTACCCGGTCGATCACCCGGTCTTCCATTTTTAAAATCTCGTAATCTGCTTCTGGGGTGGTCACTGTAAGGGGCAGCGCCTTTTCAGTAGGGATATATCCCAGAACTTCCATGAGATAACCGGACAAGGTATCACATACGCTGTCCATATCCAGGTGGAATTCCTCTTTTAAATCTGACAGTGCAATACTTCCGGAAAGGCTGTATACATGTCCCGGCTCCAATTCGATGATCTCCGGTTCTACTTCTTCGTATTCTTCGTGGATATCACCTACGATCACCTCGATCAGGTCTTCCAGAGTGACCATACCGGATACGCCGCCGTATTCATCGATCAGTATAGCCAGTTTTTCTTTTTTCTGCTGCATTTCCCTGAAAAGGGCGTCTGTACGCCTGTTTTCCGGAACGAAATAAGCAGGTGTTAAAAGGGAACGGATATCCAGATTTTCAAAGGACTTCTTTCTGGCCTCAATGGTCAATGCCTTTGTGGAAAGGATACCGATGATATTATCAATATCTTCCTGATATACCGGGATCTTGGAATGCATGGACTGTAAAATATCGTCCAGATAAGAGTCCACCGGTTCGTCAATGTCAATGGCTACCATATCCTGTCTCGGTACCATGACTTCTTTTGCTTTTTTATCATCAAATGAGAAAATAGAAGTGATCATCTCTTTCTCGATCTCATTAAATACGCCGGTCTCACTTCCTGTTTCCAGAAGGGATTTAATCTCCTCTTCAGATACATCTGTTTCCAGATTTTCATGGTGCATACCGAAAAGCTTTAAGATCCCGCTGGTAGAAATATTTAAAAGGCCTACAAAAGGCTTTACGATACAGGATACAAAATAAACCAGGCCAATGCAGGATAAACTGAATTTTTCCGCATTCTGCAATGCCATTCGTTTGGGGATCAGTTCCCCGAATACCAGATTCACATAAACAAGAATAAGGGTAATGACCACCACTGCAGCAATCTTACTGCCTGGTATTCCCCATCTATTCATCTTTACAGCCAGTATTCCTGAAATTCCCGTTGCTGCCACAGCGCTGGAAAGAAAACCGGCCAGTGTGACTATTAACTGGATCGCAGATAAAAATGCTGTTGATCCTTCCATCAGGCGCTCGATCAGGGCTGCTTTCTTATTTCCCTGTTCTTTTAACCTGTGGATCTTGTTTTTGTTTACAGAAGCCACAGCCATCTCTGCTCCTGCAAAATACCCTCTTATAAGAGTAAGTACCAGCAAGATAAGAAGCTGTGTGAAAATACTGGCCGATTGCGGATCGGTTTCCATAATAAAAAATTCCTCCTTTTGGATGTATGCATTTTCGCAAATTATCATCCGTATGATTATCATTTAGACTTTATTATACAGACAGTCACGAAAAAAGTCAGCCCCTATTTTCTCAAAAAGGGACTGACTTTTTTACTTTTAATATTTCTTTTATCCTACAGCAGCAAACTGGCTGTTGTAAATTTCAGCATAAAAGCCGTTCTTTGCAAGAAGTTCTTCATGCTTTCCTTTTTCTACAATATGTCCGTCACGCATAACAAGGATCATATCTGCCTCACGGATCGTAGAAAGACGGTGGGCTACAATAAAGCTGGTCCTTCCTTCCATCATCTTGGCAAAGGCCTTCTGAACGCGGATCTCTGTACGGGTATCGATAGAGGAAGTTGCCTCATCCAGGATCAGCATTGGCGGCAGGCAGAGCATAACTCTGGCAATACACAAAAGCTGCTTCTGGCCCTGGGACAGGTTTCCGCCGTCCTCACTGATCACTGTGTCATAACCCTGAGGCATTCGCATGATAAAGCTGTGTGCATGTGCCTCTTTAGCTGCATTTATGATCTCTTCTTCTGTTGCTTCTGGTCTTCCGTAGGCGATATTGTCCCGGATCGTACCGGATTTTAACCAGGTCTCCTGAAGCACCATACCATAGCTGGTACGAAGGCTCTTTCTGGTCACATCGCGGATGTCCTTTCCTTCTACTTTAATAGAACCGGAATTTACATCATAAAAACGCATAAGCAGGTTGATCACGGTAGTCTTTCCACAGCCGGTAGGTCCTACAATGGCCACTCTCTCACCAGGTTTTACAGAAAGGTTCAGATCTTCGATCAGCGGTCTGTCTGGTGTATAGGAGAAGTTTACATGCTCGATCTCCACCTGGCCCTTTACATTTTCAAGGACTGTGGCGTCTTTCTTATCTTCCAGAATGGTCTTTTCATTGATCAGCTCAAATACTCTGGCTGCAGATGCAAGGGCGTTCTGAAGCTCTGTTACAACGCCTGAGATCTCGTTAAACGGCTTTGTATACTGGTTTGCATAGCTTAAGAAACTGGTAAGCTGTCCAACAGTCATAAAACCACGGATAGCTGCATAAGCGCCTGTAATACCAACTGCAGCATAAACCAGGCTGTTTACAAAACGGGTAGCCGGATTGGTAATGGATGAGAAGAAGGTAGCGCGCAGACTGTAGCCAGCCAGCTTGTTATTGATCGTCTGGAAACGCTCCTCTGCTTCTTTCTGATAGCCAAAGGCCTGGACTACCTTCATATTTCCCAGCATTTCATCGGTCAGTGTGGTCAGCTCACCTCTGGTTTCAGACTGATGTTTAAACATAACATAAGTCTTTTTTGCAATGAAACTTGCCACAAACAGAGAGATAGGTGTTAAAACTACAACTACCAGTGTGATCAGCGGGTTAATGGAAACCATGAAAAGCAGGGTTCCTAAAATAGTCATCAGTCCTGTAAAAAACTGGGTAAATCCCATAAGCAGACCTTCGGAGAACTGGTCGATATCTGCAATAATACGGCTGATGATATCACCTGACGGGTGGGAGTCGATATAACTTAAAGGAAGGACTTCCAGATGTCCGAAAGCTTTGGTACGGATATCTTTTACAACTCTGTAGGTGATAATGTTGTTAATATGGTTCATAAGCCACTGGCTGATGGCGGTAGCTGCCATTGCCATGATGATCTTTTTAATAATACTGATCAGTGCCGAGAAATCTACATTTCCCTGACTTACGATCTCATCTACTGCTTTACCTGTAAGAATTGGGATATAAAGGGTAAATGCAACTGTTACTAATGCTAACAGAAGGGATAAACATACGGCCCATCTGTAAGCGGCAATGTAATCAAGGACTCTTTTTAATGTTTCAATGCTCTTATCCTTGCTCATTTTTGGCTTTTTACTGCTCATCCCGTTCCACCTCCTCTTTTGACAGCTGTGACAGGCAGATCTCCCTGTAAACATCGCATTCCTTCAGAAGCTGTTTGTGATTTCCAATACCTGCCAGTTTTCCATCATCCAGTACCAGAATGGTATCTGCATTGCGGATGGTGGTAGCTCTCTGGGATACGATAAATACAGTCATATCCTTTGTATTTTCCCGGATGGCCCTTCTCAGTCTTGCATCGGTTGCAAAGTCAAGAGCAGAAGCACTGTCGTCCATGATCAGGATCTGCGGATCCCGTACCAGTGCTCTTGCAATGGTAAGACGCTGACGCTGTCCACCAGATAAGTTATGGCCGCCCTGGTCGATCATCAGATCAAGACCTTCGCCCTTGGCTTCAATAAAATCTCTTGCCTGGGCAACATCCAGTGCATGCCAGATCTCTTCATCGGTAGCATCTTCCTTGCCCCAACGCATATTGTCACGGAGCGTTCCCTTAAAGAGGACAGCTCTCTGAGGTACTGCACCGATGGCATGTCTTAATTCTGTAAGAGGCAGATCTCTTACATCTGCTCCGTCAATAAGAACCTTTCCTTCTCTTACATCATAAAATCTTGGGATCAGGTTTACCAATGTGGACTTACCTGAACCTGTACCACCGATGACACCAATGGTCTGTCCCTTCATTGCCTTAAAGGAAATGTCTGTAAGGGAGTCAGATTTTGCTCCTGCATAGGCGAAATCCACATGGTCAAATTCCACTTTTGCAGTTTCTGGGCTGATCTTCTGTGTAGTTTCCATTTCGTTTTCAGTATTTTGAGTTTTTATCTCATGAGGTTTTTCCTCAATGCTGCTCTTGATCTCAAATACACTGTCCACACGCTTCATGCAGGCAACTGCCTTGGAGATCAGGATGATCAGGTTTGCCATCTTGATCAGTTCAACCAGGATCTGGGCCATATAGTTTACAAGGGCAATGACTTTACCCTGACTGATGATACCGGCATCTACTCTTCCGGCACCTACCCAGATCACAGCTACGGTAGCAATATTAATGATCACATAAGTAACAGGATTTAACAGTGCGGAGATCTTTCCAACAAATACCTGCATCTTTACCAGGCTGCCGTTTTCTTCTTCAAACTTCTCTCTCTCATTTTCCTGGCGGTTAAAAGCGCGGATCACGCGCACACCCATGAGATTTTCTCTCGTAGTCAAGAGAACTTTATCCAGCTGTCTCTGTACAGACTGGTATAATGGCATACTTATCAACATGATACCAAATACTACCACGCAGAGTACAGGAATGGTCACTGCGAATACCATCGCTGTATGGGCATCTACTGTAAATGCCATGACCATGGCACCGAATACAACGAATGGGGAACGTAACAGCAGACGCAGGGTCATGTTGATACCGTTCTGCACCTGGTTGATGTCGCTGGTCATTCGTGTGATCAGGGTGGAGGTTCCTATGGTATCGATCTCTGTATAAGATAAGGTACCAATATGGGAAAACAGGTTATTTCGCAGTGCAGTGGCTGTTCCTGTTGCTGCCTTGGCCGCAAAGTACTGGGCTGTCAGGGAACAGGTCAGTCCAATGATTGCAAGGAGCAAAAGAAGACCTCCCATACGCACCACATAAGATACACTTCCGTTTGCAATACCTACGTCTACCATATTGGCCACTACCAGAGGCACAAACAGCTCAAAGCTGGCCTCCAGCATTTTAAACAGCGGTCCCAGTATGCTCTCTTTTTTGTAGGCACACATGTAACTGAGCAATCGCTTCATAATGCATTTCTCCTATGAAATATTGTATTTTATTTAACTATCTGGTATTATAGCACATGAAAATATATATTTAAAATATTGATTTAATATGGAAATTATATGTTTATCGTATAGGTATTGCTATATTTTTTTGGAAAAGAGGTACTTTTATGAACCTGAAACAGATGGAATATTTTGTAGCCATTGTAAATGAGGGAAATATCTCTGCCGCTGCCAAATCTCTGCATATCTCCCAGCCTCCTTTAAGCGCCCAGATGAAACTGTTGGAAGACGAACTGGGCGTGGTGCTTTTTGAGCGGGGCTCCAGGAGTATTTTTCTCACAGAGGCAGGAAAGGTTTTCTACGAAAAAGCTTTGCACATCTTACATCTGACTACGGCTGTTTCTGATGAACTGCAGCAGATGGGTCAGGGATTAAAAGGATCTCTGCATCTTGGAATGATCTCTTCAGTCCAGACTCCCAGGTTGATCCGGGCACTCTCCTCTTTTGTCAGTCTTCATCCGGAGGTGACCCTTCGCATCAGTGAGGGAAATACATATGAGCTGATAGATCAGCTAAATTCCGGTCTCATTGAAGTTGCAGTGGTAAGGACTCCACTTCCTACAGAGCCTTATCAGTGCCACTTTTTAGAGGCAGAACCTATGATGGCAGTAGGAAAGCCGGAATTTTTCCCGGATCCTGCAGCAAATTCCATATCCGTAGCTTCCCTGGCTTCCTGTCCTCTTATTGTCTACCGCAGATGGGAACCTTTTATCAGCCACTGCTTTCCTGGCACTGCCCCGGATTACCTTTGTATCAATGACGATGCCAGGACCAGCATGACCTGGGCCCAGTGCGGCGCCGGAATTGCCCTTGTGCCTTCTTCCATGGCAAAAGCAGGGGGCGAAGACTTATTAAAAATCCCCCTGAAAGATCAGGGGGTCATGAGCCGGATCGCGCTGATCGCCAGAAAACACGGCATGGTCAGCCGGGTATCCAGAGAATTTTTCCAGTTTTTTCCAAACTACTTTGCGAACTAGGATGCTATGTGCCAGTGGAACATGTTCAGCACCGACCGAAGCGGAGCAGAGATGCGAAAGTGCAAAGCACGTAGCAATTCCTTGAGCAAAGGAGCCACTACTTATATCTCATCCCAGAACCAGTTAAGTTCCGCTCCCATAAACAATATGCACATACAGATATAAAGCCACAAAAATGACAAAGCAATGGCTGCAAGGCTGCCGTACATATAAGAATAGTTTTTCCCTCCTGTAAAATTAAAATACAGGGAAAATGCAAGAGAAAACAGCATCCAGCCGGTTGTGGAAAATACAGCTCCCGGCAACGCTACTTTTACGCTCTCCTTCTGGTCCGGCACCAGACAGTAGATCCCTAAAAAGAAAATAAGAAGGATAGCTGCGCCCCACAGCTGGCGCAGCTGGATCACATAGCCGGTAAATGGGGCGATAAGAGGAAAATGGCTCTGGATAAAATTCTGGAGCGTCCGTCCAAATACCAGAAGGCCCATGGACATAAGGCAGACAGCAATAAAGAGAATGGTATAACCGCAGCAGATTAGGCGGTTAAACACATACCAGTGCCTTCTTCCTCTTCCATTGACCCGGTTTAAGCCTCTTGCCACGCTGAACATACCCCTTCCTGCAGACCAGAGAGCGGTTACAGCTGTAGCAGAGATCATGGTTGCCGGGGATTTTAACATCAGGTCATTGACTACACGAAATGCCAGAGATTTATAATCAGCCGGTACAATATCCATGGCGATCTCTAAAAAATCCGCCTTGGAAATTCCCGGGATCATCTGGACCGCTGTGAGAAGCAGCATCAGAAAGGGAACAAAAGAAAGGATCACAAAAAAAGAGACCTGGGCCGCATACACCGTCATCTCATCTTCTGAAAATTTATCGTAGATACGTTTTCCAATGAGAATGAGACGTACCATGGGTCAAGTCCTCCTTATTAAAGCAAAGTGGATCACCGCCCCCTGCGGGGCGGAGATGTGTCAACAACAGTTGTATTGCGCCCATGTCAAAGTCTGAGTGACTGTTCCCCCCGCGTTGCGGGGGAACATGGGGATTTTATGGACATCTGGCTATGTCCGGCTGGCTGCTCCCCGCGCTGCCGGGAATACCGGCTTTTACTCCAAAAAATGCAGGCATCACAATACACATGCCTGCATTTTAACATAAATATCCTTCAAGTTCAACGCCCTCTCCGGCGCTGCCTGTATCCCGATCTTATATCCTAAATTCTTATCCTTAAATCCTACTGTGTAATTCCCATAACTGCCCATCCATAAGTATCAGCCGCCTGGGTAAATGCCAGGTCAGCTGCCTTGTAGCTTGCTGTCTGGGAAATATAGTTCATTTCTTCTGTGAGATATTCTTCCTGGCTTAATAAACCGGCGCTGTATTTAATATCCGCATTCTTCTTCTGTCCTTCTGCCTTCCGGAACGCAGTCTGAGCTGCCTGAAGCTCACTTTTTTTCAGCAATACATTCTCATAAAGCTGGTTCATCTGAATAGTCAGATTCTGCTCCCCCTCTTCTACGGTAGCATTCCGGTTATTTTTTGCTGCTGTAGAAGTTGCCTTCGTGCCACGGCTGCTGATCAGGGAGCTGTTATTTCCTATAGCCTTTTTCGTATCCGCTTCCAGATCCATACTGTCTGCCTTTGCAAGGTCTGCTGCCGGGATCTCACAGATCACAAGGCCGCTGTCCGTATCCCGTCCTACCATAAGGCAGAGACTGCTGTAAGTGCTGTTTAAGCTCTCTTCCAGGGAAGAAAGGCTGCTCCTAGCACTTAACAACTGATTTTCTTTTTCCAGCACATCAGCTGCTGTAGACATTCCTGCTGCCTGTTTTGTTTTTTCCAGGTTTAAAGCCTTTTCATATACTTCCACCTGTTTTGTCAGTGTATCCTTCTGAAGACTTAAAGTCTCATAAGTCATCATCAGGGACTGGGCTGCCACTGTCAGCTGGCGGGTCATGGTCCTTAAACTTTTATCACTGGCTTTTTTCATACTGTCATACATTTTTTTATACATGCTGGATGCAGCTTTGTAAACTGCTTTTTCCTGGCTGTAGTAAGCATAATTTTCCATATCGCCATCCCTTTTAGCAGTTTGCAGATCCGTAGACGCGCTTGACTGTCCAAACTTCAATTCATCCCATGCATTGACATAATCTTCCAAAGACTGGTTAAAACTGGTTAAAGACTGCTCAATAGTAGGATTGTACCGTGAGATCAGTGTATACAGCTCACTGTATTCTAACTGGTTATCCTGCAGCTTTGTCTCATCGGTCTCCACCTGCCCCATCCACTGGGCAGTATCAGAACCTTTGGTATCCTCTTTTTCCGCATCCGAGCCGTCTGCATTTCCCACCTGGATCTGGGAGCTGCCTTCCACTTCTTCCGGCCGGTCTGCAAATTCATCTGCATAGGCAGTGATCAGCCCCAGCCGGCCCAGATCAGCTCCAAGTTCTCCCAAAGTGCCCATAACGCCTGTACCGACACCAGCTAACGCCACACAAAGCGCACCTGTCCTTAAAACCTTTGCCGCCTGCAGTTTCCATTTTTTTCCATATTTATCCTTTAAAAACATACAAGCTGCCTCCTTCCTACTGGGCTGCTGCCAGGCCTTTTACCGCCCATTTATAATTTTCCACTGCGCTTAACAGACTGATCTGTGCTGTTTTTACTGAGTTTTCACTGGTTTTCGCAGCCCGTTCTTGGGCATCGTAATCATTTTTAGTCATCATTCCTGCTGCCATCTTTAAAGCTGCATTGGAAAGATTGGTCTGCTCCAACTGTGCTTTTGTCTGGGCCTGCTGTAAAGAGATCTGGGCTGAAAGCACCTTTTTGTAAGCGCCGGATAAAGATGCGCCGATCTGCTTCTTATTATTGGCAATGGCTGTAGTCAGCTGGTTCTTTACTGTCTCATTTTTTGCGTTTTCCAGCTTCCGCTCATTGATCTTTAAGGTATAGTTGTTCTCGATTGCCTGTGCCAGGTCTGTATCCGGGTTCATGGCCGCGATCTCATTTTCATCCACATCCGTCAGACTTCCGATCTCCGGTGAGTCATTGTAGCTCCAGCCTAAAAGCACCTGGAAATTCTCTTTTAAGTTCTTGATCGTATTTTCCAGCTGGGTCAAGTTATTTTCTGCTGTCTGTACATTTTCCTGGGCTGTCAGCAGATCTAACTGGGTAATGGTACCTGCAGAAAGCTTTGTCTGTGCCAGAGCCAGATTTTCCTTTGCCTCTGTAAGGGTTGCCTCTGCCTGCTCCTTCTGGATCAAATTCTCATAATAAGAGATCATATCTGACTGGGCCGTAACAACCAGGTTCTTTTCTGCCTGCTCATAGGTAAGAAGATAAATCCTACTGTCCTCCAAAGTTTCATCTCCCTGCTTTTGCATATTGTCTCCCTGGATCTGTAAATTCAGGTCCGACATACGGGAAGAAGCATCATCATCCCCGGACATATCGTTGTAATAGTCCTGGGCCAGCTTATAATATTCCTGGGCCACTTCCTCATTGGTATCCCCATAGTCCTGGCGGAATTTCTGGTAAGTATACTGATTATTCTGCACTGTAGCGTTGTACTCATGGATCAGCCCTTCCAGTTCATCATATTCGATCACATTATCCCTTAATTTTGCCCATTCCTCTTCGGTCCTGGCAAAAGAGGGACTTGCTGCATAGGCACTGTATACAGGCATAGTCCCCGCTGCCACAGCCGCCACAAAAGCGGCTGCCAGCACACGGCTGAATGATCTGGAAAATGTACCATATGTACCATATTTATTTTTCCTCATGGTCATCCTTCTTTCTATCCTTTGATCCATTGCTATCTTTATTACTGATCATCCTTTTTGTTCCCTTTTTTGCTAAATCCTGCAAATAATCCTTTTATTTTGTTCATAATATTCTCTCTGGTACGTTTACGCTTCTTTGCCGGTGCCTCAAGGTCTCCTGGTTTTTCCCTGCCGCTCATCAGGCGGTAGTAAACAGGAAGCATCAGCAGACACAGGATGGTGGAAGCTGTCAGACCACCAATATCTACAATAGCAAGACTCTTTGTAGTGGTTCCGCTAAATGCCATAGGGATCATGGAAACAACGGTTGTCAGCGTTGTCATCAGAATAGGTCGGATACGGGTAGCGCCTGCCTCAATAAGAGCTGTATCACGATTCATGGTTCCCCGGTACTGGTTTGCAGTATCCACGAACAAAATACCATTATTTACAACAGTACCGATCAGCATCAGGAAACCGATGAGGGAAACCATGCTGATGGAACAGTCAGTGAGCCACAACAGCCCAAATGCACCGATCAGACTGAACGGGATAGTGGTCATGACCATTCCGGAGAACTTAATAGACTCAAACTGGGCTGCCATTACAACAAAGATCAAGAATACTGCAATAGCAAGTGCCTTAAACAGGGATGCAAACTCCTCGTTCCTGGACTGATCCCTGGAATTTAAGCCAATACTTACTGTGCTGGTCAGATGAGGCTTTACTACTTCCTCCTGGATCTGGTTTCTGGTATTCTGGGTGGCCTTTTCTGTATATTCTGCAGAGATGGTCACTGTATATTCCTTATTTTCTCTTGCTACAGAAGAAGGGCTGTCTACGAATTTTACATCTGCCACATCAGACAAAGCCACAGAACCGCCTTTTCCGGTGGTAAGAACAATGCCACGTACCTGGTCAATGCTCTTATATTCGTCCTCTGCATACTGTACTTTTACATCAATATCTTCACCGTTTACCTGGATGGTGGTTGCCTTTACACCGTCAATACAATTGCTTACTGCAGTCGCGATCTGGGATGGGGTAAGACCTGCTGACTTTGCCTTTAAGGCATCAACTCTTACTTCTACTACAGGAGATGAGTTTTCCACGTCAGAATGGATCTTTGTCACATCATCCCTTGTTTTTAACTCTTCTACAACGGAATTGGTTACTTCTTTTACTTCGTCATAATCCGTTCCCTTTAAGATCACCTCATAGCTCTGTCTGGTAGCAGACATCATGCTCATGGAAGAACCGGCCTCTGCGGTAATATCGCAGTTTGTAATATCAGAAAGCTCCTGCTGCCATTTAGATGCCACATCTGCTGTTGCCATGGTACGGTCGTCCTTCAGATAGCCTGTAACTGTAGCAGAACTGCCGCCTCTCCTGGAACTTCCATAGGATGTCATATAAGAATCCAGGTTTTCATCCTGACTGATAATGGCTTCTACCTGCTTTAATATCTCATCTACCTTTTTCGACTGAAGTCCTGGTCTTGTATCTACAGTTACTGTGATCTCACCTTCATCATCTGCAGCCATCAGCTCCATTTTCAGGGATTTTCCAATGAAAAGGGCTAAAACCAGAAGGGCAATGGAAGTAAGCATAACTGTCTTTGACTTATAAAGAAGGGTACTCATCAGATTTCTGTATCCTTCCTGCAGCCTCTTTACAGGTCTGGAAAATGGCGCTGAAAGCTTTTCTGTTGGCTTATAGGCCATATAGCACAGGGGCACAATGGTAATGGATGAGATCAGGGATGCTGCCATACAGAATACAATTGTAAAGCCCAATGGCTTAAACATCTGTCCGGTCATACCCTGTAAAAATGCCAGTGGCAGGAATACAACACAGGTAGTGGCTGTACCGCCGAGTACGGACTCCCATACCAGACTGGTACCTTCTAAGGCATCCTGCATATATTCTACAAATCCGCCCCGCCGCTTTGCTGTCATACGGAAACAGCTTTCCAGAACAACGATAGAGTTATCTACCATCATACCAACACCAAGTGTCAGCGCACTCATGGTAATGGTATTTAAGGTAAAGCCCATTAAACTCATTAAGATCAGTGCTGACAAAATGGAAATAGGAATGGAAGTACCTACGATCAGGGACGCCTTTAAGTCACCAAAGAACAGCCAGATAATGATCATGGAGATAATGATCGCCAGGACCAGTGTCTGGGCTACATCCTTTAAAGAGCTTATAATACTGTCTGCATCATCACGTACTGTGATGATATGTAAGTTTTCATCGGCTCCTTCCAGATTTGCAATTGTCTTTTTTACTGCATTGGAAACAGAAACTGCTGTTTCACTCTGCTGCTTTGTAATGGAAAGAGATACGGTATCATTTCCATTGTAACGGGCGATACCGTCATTTTCCTCTGTTGTAGTGTATACATCTGCCACATCTTCCAGGTAAACGGTGCTTCCGTCTGCACTGGTCAGTGGGATCTCTTTTAACAGATCTACGGTATCATAAGTGGTACGGGTGGAAACAGAAAGCTTTAAGCTTCCCACCTGGGTATCACCAGAAGGATAGGAAATATCTGCTGCTGCAATATCCGCTGCAACAGAAGCCATGGTCATTTTATACTGGCTTAATTTTTCCGGAATGATCTGGATCTTAATATATTCATCAGAACCGCCGCGGACACTTACATCTGCTACCTGGGCAATTTTTTCAAACTCCGGCTGGATCTTATCTTCTACATAAGAATACAGGTTTTCCTGGGATGTATTATCAATAGATAAAGTAACACATGGCATGGAGTTCATATCCATTTCCATGATCATAGGATCGCCTGCACTGTCAGGAAGACTGTTTTTTACCAGATCTACCTTCTTTTTCAGGTCATCATACGCCTCGTCTGTATCTGTGCCATATTCATATTCCAGCATGACCATGGAACTGCCTTCACTGGAATTAGATGTAACAGATTTAAGACCGCTTAAGGTTCCCACCTGGTCCTCAATGGGCTTTGTAATGATCTCATTTACGTCCTCAGGGCTTGCACCGGAATAAGTGGTCATGACCATAAGTACCGGCATTTCCATATCCGGGATATTTTCCAGGCTCATGCTGGTTACAGAAGTGTAGCCGAAAACGATCAGGCAGAGCACTGCCATCAATGTGGTAATGGGCCGTTTGAGGACAAATCTTGTTAAACCATTCATTATGTCGTCCTCCTTACTGTGCCTTGTTTCCTGTCATGGGAGCTCCCGGTCCGCCTGGTGCATTCCCTTCTGGTCCACCTGCAGGTGCTCCGGCTGCATCACCGGTGCTGTCATCCTGTGTCGTTTCCCCTTTTAATCTTACCTCTGCTCCGTCATACAGCTCAGAGCTCCAGGTAGTAACTACCATGTCATCCATAGAAAGACCGGATTTTACCTCTAAAATATCGGAGTCAAAAATTCCCTCTTCAATAAATTTCTGCCATACTTTTCCGTCTGAATATGTATACACATAAGGTTCGCCATTTTCATAATAAACAGCATCTACCGGAATGGTCATAACTCCCTCTGCCTTTTCAGAAGTTACATACAGCTTTACTTCAGAACCGGTAGGAAGAACCACATCTGCGTCCACAGAAGCCTTTACCTTGTAAAGTCCTGTAGTCTCATCCGCCATGGTACTTACTTCATAAACCGTACCTTCATAAGTCTGTCCGTCCTTTTCCACATCAATGGTATCTCCTTCTTTCAGATAGCCTCTGATGCGCTCTGTAGTGGAGAAAGATACCACTCTGCTTCCCTGTCCGGAAATAACAAAGATCAGATTGCCCTGGGATACATTGTCATAATTTTCCACATTACAGATCTCTACCAGACCTTCCATAGGTGCTGTGATCTGGCTGTATTCCAGCTGTGTTTCATAGTTATATTTTGCCTGGTCATAGTTTATCTGGGCACTGGACACTGCATTCTGATACTGGCTGTACTGCTGATCAGAAAGTCCGCCGCCTGCATATAAAAGCTGCTGGCGTGAAAGTTCTTCCTGTGCCTGACGTAATGTTAATGCCGCTGAATCCATGGTATTTTTCGCTGATTCTACCTGCTTGGTATCAATGTTGCAAAGAACCTGTCCCTTGGTCACTATATCACCGGCCTTTACATTTACCTCTGTTACATCACCGGCTGCTTTTGGATAAATATAAACCACATCAGAAGGCTCGATCTTACCGATCACACTGGTGGTCAGCCGGATATCTCCTGTCTCAGGTTTTTCTGCATCCATAACAGGAAGAGCCACTGCCTGGGCAAATTGTTTCGGTTTCGTAAATTTAGGTACGATGACCGCACACAATGCAATAATACAGATCCCTGCAATTATGATCTTTTTCTTCATCTTTTCTCTTATCCTTTCCCCACGCAGCAAAAAACGCTGCTTTTCTCATTAACATTCTTCCTAAGGATACCATTTCTTAATGAACCCTTTCTTAATCGAAGATGAACTGAAGATGAAATCACATATTTTTCACATTTCCATTCAGGTCTTTTTGAACTTTCTTTCCTTATTCTTTTATTTTGTTCCCAATATTTCACCTGATGTTCATGAAAATGTGCTATGCTGAATATGATAATGAGGCTGATCTGAAGATGCAGGCCCAAAATAGGATCAATCTATAAAATATATAAAGAAGAAAGGCAAAGAAACTACCATGCAGATATTGACCATTCTTGTAATAGAAGACGAAGACTCCCTGCTGCAGCTCTACCGCATTGTGCTGGAAAAAGAAGGTTTTAAGGTTTTAACTGTACACAATGGACAGGAAGCCTGGGATCTGATCGAGAACGAACATGTAGATCTGGTGATCACCGATATTTTAATGCCTGTTATGGACGGCTATGAATTTACCAAACTGCTGCGCCATTCCAACCCCGGCATGCCGGTACTGATGATCACTGCAAAAGATGATTTTCCTTCTAAAAATAAGGGCTTTTCCCTGGGAACAGACGATTATATGACAAAACCGGTAAATTTAGATGAAATGGTATTGAGGGTGCGGGCACTGCTTCGCCGTTCACACATTGCCAGTAATAAACGGCTTACTCTGCCTCATACTATCTTGGATTATGATGCACTGACCGTAACCTGGGGAGATGATCCCCAGATGCTTCCCCAGAAGGAATTTTTCCTGCTATTTAAGCTGATCTCCTATCCAAATAAGATCTTTACCCGTATGCAGTTAATGGATGAGATCTGGGGGCGCAACAGTGAGTCAGACCTACAGACCATTGATGTACATATCAACCGGCTGCGCAGACGTTTTGAGAATAATCCGGATTTTGAGATCATAACAGTCCGTGGACTTGGATATAAGGCGGTGATGAAAGAATGAAAGATCTGAAATTATGGGGTATTTTTATCAGTTTGATCATTGTTGTGCAGGCACTGGGATTTTTCGTATTTTCCGGCATTGCCTGGTGTTTATTCCACGCAGGCATATTAAGTCCGGATCATCCCCCTATGGGCTGGTTTCCTTTTCTCACCAACACCTGCAGTTCCGCACTGATCTCCCTGTGCATTACCACAGTCATCTCCCACCACTTTTTCCGCCCTATCCAGGACCTGGTCCATGCTTTAGAACAGGTATCTGCAGGAAATTTTGATGTGCGGTTAAAAGAAAATGACATCTGGTATGAAGTCAGGGAGATGAATTTAAACTTCAATAAAATGGTGAAGGAGTTAAATTCCATTGAAACTTTGCAGTCTGATTTTATCCAGAATGTATCCCATGAGATAAAAACCCCTCTTGCTGCCATTGAAGGCTACGCTGCCCTTCTGTCTGCTTCTACCAGGGATGAACAGAATAAGCTGTACGCAGAACAGATCTTAAAAAGCTCCCGGCAGCTTTCTACTCTTACCGGAAACATTTTAAAATTGTCCAAACTGGAAAACCAGTCCATTATCTCTGAAAAGAAAACCTTCTCTTTAGATGAACAGATCCGTCAGGCAGTCCTTTCCCTAGAGCCCATCTGGTCTGCCAAAAATATTGATATTGACCTGAATCTTCCGGAAATATCTTTCTATGGAAACGAAGACCTGATCTTTCAGATCTGGACCAATCTGATCTCCAATGGAATTAAGTTTACTCCATCCGGCGGTCTTGTATCTGTAAAAATGACTGCAGAAGACTCTTTTGTAAATGTGGTCGTTGCGGACAACGGCATTGGCATGACCGAAGAGGTGCAAAAACATATTTTTGACAAATTTTACCAGGCAGAAGGCAGCCGCAGCATGGAAGGCAATGGCCTTGGACTGACATTAGTAAAAAAGATCCTCAGTCTCTGTGACGGCACCATTGAGGTGACCAGCCAGCCGGACCTTGGATCTAAATTTACGGTAAAACTTCCTGTAAACTGCACTACTTAAAGTTCTTTAATAGCAGCTATGGTGCGTGCATATTCTTCATCTACTGCAGGCATCAACTTAGCTGCTTTTTCCATATCACCGGAGTTTGTTTCTGATGGACGCAGGCTCTCTGTTACTTCTGCTGCTGCCTTATAAAGAGGTCCAAATCCTAAATTCTGGGCAACACCTTTTAAGGTATGAGCGCCGCGAAATGCTTCCGGGGCGTTTCCGCTTTCCATCGCTGCCTTTAAATTGGCATAACTGTCATCATCCAGAAATTTCAAAGCAAACTTGCGTACCAGCACTTCACTTCTAAGTCTGGATAATACATCTTCATAATCAGCACCCATCTTATCATAACACTCTTTTAAACTCACGACTACTCTCCTCCTTCATAAACAGATACACTGTTTTTTAACTTTTTTACTTTATACATTTCACTGTCCGCAAGGGCAATGGCTGTTTTCACCGGACCGCCTTTATAGACGCCTCCGATACTCACTGATAACTGGATCTGCGGATATCCTTCTACTTTTTTCGCAGAAACAGCTTTGCATATTCTCTCCAGCTTATCAATAAAAACATCTTTTAGAACATGATTGATCAGTAAGACAAACTCATCACCGCCATAGCGGATCAGTATGTCTGTACTTCGGATCACGGAGAAGACACCTTCTGTATAGGCTTTCAGCGCCAGGTCTCCTACCATATGTCCATATTTATCATTGATCTCCTTAAAATCATCTGCATCGATCATGGCAACACCGTCCATATATACCATATGGCAGGCCTGCTCTTCATAATATCTCCGGTTAAAAGCACCGGAAAGGGGATCACGATATATCTTATTGTTATACTGCTCGATCTTCTCGATCAGCTCACTCCGTCCATAAGCTCCAAAAAGCAGCTCATCCCGGATCTCTGTTACCATCTCTAAAGCATATCCCTTTCCATCGATTTCCACATAGTGAGAGATCACAAGATATATTTTGGAGTCTACAAATTCGATCTTTGTCAGCTGGCACCTCTGGGCAACGACTCTGGCAGAGATACAGTTTTCACACCGCTCCTGCCTGTTCCAGACTGCATAGCAGGCATGGGACTGTTCCGGCATGACAACTTCTGTCTTATCTACATCTACAAGGCGGACTACGTCAAATATCTTTTTTAACTGAACGACCAGTTCGTCTAATTCCCGGTAATTCGTTTTGCCCCCCCCCCCATTTTTTTGCCACTTTTGATTTTGGCTACTCCAATGGTACCTGTATAAGTCGAAGTTTCCTCTTTTGTCCAGAGAGATCTTAAACGTAATTCATAAATAAAACTTCCATCCGGCCGATGCAGTTCCACATCCATAGTGACTTCAGGTTTTTCCGGACATGTTTCTTTGATCCGGCTGATCACCTGTTCTACATCCACACAAGGCTCTAACAGCTGTTTTTCTTTTCCCAGATCAATATTATTTTTCGTCAGGCCCAAAAGTGCAGCGCCCCAGTCTGAAAAATAGATCATACCTGTACTGCTGTTGTAATCAAACTGCAGCTCATTGCTCCAGGTATTGAAAAATGTTGCTTTTTCCCAGTTCCGTTCCATCCAGTTTCCAGAATAGGAACTTTCTCCAATGTCCTTGTGTTCCAGTATCTCTTCTACCACACTGTAAACCTGTTTATCACTGGTTTTTCCTGTAGGATTTCCACAAAGATTTTCCTGGATCTCCTGGGATGAGTCCTGGAGACACTCTAAGATCAGCGGACTGAACTGCCCGCATTCTCCATTTAAGATCATCTCCATTGCCTTTTCATGTGAAAAAGACTTTTTATAACATCGCTCACTGGTAAGAGCATCATATACATCTGCAACAGAAACGATCTGGGCAGAAATAGGGATCTCTTCTCCCTTTAATCCGTCCGGATATCCCTTTCCGTCGTAGCGCTCATGGTGCCACCTGCAGATCTCATAAGCAGTCTTTACAAAAGGCGTATCCTTATATTCAGGCAGTGCGTCTAACATCTGGGCACCTGCCATAGAATGGGTCTTCACAATCTCATATTCTTCTTTAGTCAGTTTTCCCGGTTTATTTAAGATGGTATCCGGTATACTGATCTTTCCTATGTCATGAAGAGCTGATGCCGTTGCTATACGGACAATATCTTCCTGTGTGATCTGATACTTTGTGATCCTCTTTTGCAAATGCTGCAAAAGTATCTCTGTCATCATATGGATATGGCGCACATGCTGTCCGCTCTCTCCATTTCTGAACTCTACGATATGACTTAAAATATTGACCATCATATCGTTGTTTTTTTCTCTTTCGTAGACCTGGTCTGCTACCATCTGCACCAGACGCTTCTGCTTGGCATAAAGCATCAGTGTATTGATAACTCTTCGTCCTACGATCAGGGCATTAAAAGGACGGCTGATATAGTCAGCTGCTCCCATCTCATATGCCTTCTCTATATAGGAAGAAGAACTTTCAGATGAGATCATGATCACCGGGATCACTTCTGTCATATGTCTGCGCTTCATAAAGCCAAGCACGTCAAACCCATCCATCTCCGGCATCATAATATCCAACAGGATCAGATCAATGTCTGTCATTCCCTGTTGAAGGATCTCTATAGCTTCAAGACCATTTTCAGCTTCCAGGATCTCATAATCACTGCCTAACATTACAGCCAGTATGTCCCTGTTCATCTCTGAATCGTCTACGATCAGTATTTTTTGTTTTTTATCTGCCATGTATTTTCAATTACCTCTAAAACGGAAGTTCCTGGTATATAAAAACACTGCTCCCCTTCTGGTACACGAAGCCTGAAACATAGACTTTCTTTCACCATCAGGAAAGCAGCGTTTTGAGTTACCAAAATCACATATTATTATAAAGGAAAATGTAATTTAAAACAACCACTAATCAACCAGTTTATCCAGCTCTTTTACATATTCTGTCTCATGACAGTTTTTGTGGTTTGCTTTGGAAGCATAAATATTAACGGCTGCCTGGGATTTCTTAACAGGCTGCATGGTTCCGGCGCCGGCTACACAACCGCCTGGACATGCCATTCCCTCTAACAGATAACCGTCATACTTGCCTAAGGTCGCAAGCTTTAACAGCTGACGGCACTCTTTTAAGCCCTCTGCATTTGCGATTTTAACTTCCATATCCGGCTTCAGTTCTTTTAATACATCCTTAACAGAAGTTGCCACACCGCCTGCAACAGCGAAGTTTCTTCCGTCTGTGGAAGCATCGTTGACACCGTTTGGATCTTCTTCAATATTTTCAATATCTACATGCTTTGCATCGAAAATTCCGGCCATTTCCTCAAAGGTCAGTACGAAATCCACATCGCTTCGGATGCTGGTACGCATTGCTTCCAGCTTCTTAGCTGCACACGGTCCGATAAATACAACCTTTGCAGACTCATGCTGCTTCTTGATCAGTCTTGCAGTCAGGGTCATAGGGGTCAGTGCCATGGAAATGCAGTTTGCGTATTTCGGGAATACTTTCTTTGCCATTACAGACCATGCAGGACAGCAGGAAGTTGCCATAAATGGGATCTTCTCCGGTACTTCATCTAAGAAGTCCTGTGCTTCCTGGGCTGCACAAAGGTCAGCACCGATTGCTACCTCAAATACATCGGCAAAGCCTAATTTCTTCATAGCTGCTCTCAGTTTTCCAGGAGTTACCTTTGGTCCGAACTGGCCTACGAATGCAGGAGCTACTGCTGCGTATACACGTTCACCGGACTGGATGGCACGGATGGTCTGGAAGATCTGGGACTTATCTGCGATAGCGCCGAATGGACAGTTTACAAGGCACTGTCCGCAGGATACGCACTTATCATAGTCAATGTCTGCCTTACCGTTTTCATCAGAAGAGATAGCATCCATACCGCAGGCTGCTGCACATGGTCTCTGCTGAACGATGATAGCATTGTAGGAACATACAGTTGCGCACTTTCCACATTTGATACATTTATCTTCGTCAATATGGGAGCGTCCTGTAGTACGATCCAGGGTAACAGCTCCCTTTGGACAGACTTCTACGCAAGGATGAGCTAAACATCCCTGACATCCGTCTGTTACATGGACTCTCTTCTCTTTGCAGGCGTTGCAGGCAAATTTGATAACATTGATCAGAGGCGGTGTGTAGTAGGTCTCTGCTCTGTCTGCTGCTTCGATATTGTCAGAAACCGGTGCATGCTCAGATGCATTACGGCATGGAAGTCCCATTGCCAGACGCAGTCTCTCTCCTACGATCGCTCTCTCTAAGAATACGTCATTACGGAAGTTTCCAACTTCTCCCGGAATGATCTTATATGGAAGCTCTTCAATACGCTTGTCTACCGGCCATTCGGTATGATAAGCCATACGGGCTACTTCTCTGAAAATTCTGTGGCGGATCTCCTGAATACGGGTTTCTACTCCTCTCATTCGCTTTCTCCTCTTTGTTGTGATTTTTTTAACAGTTGCATATAGATCAAAAAAGTTTTATTAACATAACAGAAACAGCTCATTCGGGCTGTTTCTGTTTTTATTATACGCATATACGAAATACATTGCAAGTGATTTTCTTTCTCAATAGCTTATGTTTCTGTTAAAAAACAAACGAATTACAGGTTATTGACCATTTAAACGTCCATATCTGCGGGTCATACCACGGATCTCTTCTTTTAACAAGTCAGTCAGCTCTCCTTTTTTCAGGCGCCATTTCCAGTTTTCTCCTACAGTAGAAGGCTTGTTCATACGGTAATGATTATCCAGTCCCAGATAGTCCTGCATTGGGATCACACAAAGGGCAGCTTTAGAACGCATTACCAGGCTGTTTAAAGACTTATATAAATATTTCTTTGGAGTGTAATGATCACACAGATAATCACGTACCATATTCTGTTCTTCTTTTGTAATGCTGTCAAACCAGCCTGCCAGAGTTTCATTATCATGGGTTCCTGTATAAGCTACGGAATTTTCCGGATAATTGTGAGGCAGGTAATCGTTGGCACAACCGGAATCTCTGGAGTCAAAGGCAAATTCCAGTACCTTCATACCTGGAAAACCGCTGTCATAAACCAGTTTGCGCACAGAGTCTGTTACATAGCCAAGATCTTCCGCAATGACTTCCTTTTCTCCCAGCACCTGACGTACCCGGTTAAAAAGATCGATCCCCGGTCCCTGTTCCCAGTGGCCTCTGGTAGCATCTTCCGCTCCATAAGGGATAGAATAATACTGGTCAAATCCTCTGAAATGGTCAATGCGCACTGCATCATACAGTTTAAAACAGTGGGAAAGCCGCTTTAACCACCATTCATACCCGGTCTGTCTGTGATATTCCCAGCGGTACAAAGGATTGCCCCAAAGCTGGCCTGTAGCAGAAAATCCGTCCGGCGGGCAGCCGGCTACTGCATAAGGCACATTTTTCTCATCTAACTGGAACAAAGAAGGATTCGCCCAGGCATCTGCGCTGTCCATAGCTACATAAATGGGAATATCCCCGATCATGCGGATCCCCAGACTGTTGACATAGGCCTTTAATTTATTCCACTGTTTATAAAAGGTAAACTGCAGGTATTTCTGAAATTCTATGTCAAAATACAGTTCTCTTCTGTAATAATCCATGGCATAGCCATAACGCAGGCGGATATCTTCTGCCCACTCCGTCCATGGTCTTCCCTCAAACCGGTCTTTTACTGCCATAAAAAGGGCATAATCAGAAAGCCACCATTCATTTTCTGCAAGAAACTGCTGATAATCCGGATTTTCACTGATATTGCTGCGCTCATAGGCCTTTCGCAAAATAGGATACCGGTCCTCATACAGCTTTTTATAGTCGATGGTCCCTTCTTTGGACTCTGTTTCCAGTTTTTCACATTCCTTTTCTGTAAGAACACTTTCTTCAATCAGGTCTTCTAAGCTGATAAAATAAGGATTTCCTGCATAGGTGGAAAATGACTGGTACGGAGAGTCGCCGTAGCTGGTAGGTCCTAAAGGAAGGATCTGCCAGTAGCTCTGACCTGCTTCTTTTAACCAGTCTGCAAATTCATAGGCGCTTTTTGAAAAGCAGCCAATGCCGTATTTTGATGGCAGACTGGATACAGATAAAAGTATTCCTGCTGTTCTGTTCACTTTATTTACGCTCCTCTTTCCCTGTTTTTAATGCCTGTTGCAACGGTTCTATATACCTGTTTTGATCATCACCGCATAGTGATCCGAAACTGCCGGTTCTCTTTTCCCGTTGCATAAAACACGGGACTCTTCTATATTAATATCTCCCCAATGCCAGATGTAGTCGATGCGCATTCCCTGCTCAGGCGATTTTCCTTCTGCTTCCTTCCAGCCATCGATCTTTGGCGGTGCTGTAAATCCGGCATCTTTCTTCTCTGCCAGATCCCATGTATCCTTAAAACCGCTTACTCTTACAAGATCATAGCCTTCTCCCCTTACAGAAGCAGGACTGTTAAAATCTCCCATGACCCACAGGGATGTTTCTTTTTTCTCCATCAGGCTCTTTGTATTCTTTAAAAATGTTTCCCACTGGGCTTTAAAAGGCTCTTCTTCATCCTTCCACCAGCCCATATGCACAGTAAAAAACCAGCCCTTTTCTGTGTGTATTCCCAGAGTTTTTCTGGTTTTCCAGTTATAGTAATCATCAGAAGCACTTAAGTTAAATACACAGGAAGAAAGAATGGGACTTTTGGAAAAGATTGCCAGTCCTTCGTCATATTTATCATATCCTACTTTTACAGGGATCCAGGTCCAGTAGTAGGAAAGACCTTTTTTCCTTAACGCTTCTGCCAGAGACGCACCATAATTATCCCGGCGCATTTTCCCTTCAAAGCCTTTGACCGGCTGATAACCACAAACTTCTTTCTCATTTATAAATGGTTCTGCCATGGTCTGGTTTACTTCCTGAAATGCCATGACCTCCGGCTGCTCTTTTTCCAGGATACCGGCAAACAGTTCCATTTTTTCTGTGGCATTTTCTTCTGCCAGACTGTGTGTATTTAACGTAAGGATCTTCATTTTACAGCCTTTCTATTATAAAATATCATTAATATCGGATTTCAGCACATCTGCCTTTGGTCCATAAACGGCCTGGATACCGCCATCCTTCTTTAAAAGCCCTAATGCTCCCTCTGCCTTCCATGCAGGCAGTTCTGCTACTTTATCTACATCTTTTACAGTCACACGAAGTCTTGTCATGCAGGCATCAACTAAAACAATATTTTCCCTGCCGCCTAAAAGAGCGATGATGCGCTCTGCCTGGGAGTCCTTCTTTTCTTTGCTTCCAGTTTGTGTACTGCCCTGATCTTCCTCTTCTGCTCCGTCATCTGTATAATTTCCCAGACGTCCCGGTGTTGCAAAATGGAATTTTCCGATCATAAAATAGGCAACCACATATCCGATCACAAAGAATGCCACCACGCAGATTACAAAATTGATCAGATCCCCGGTCAGTCCTGCTTTTACAGACATGGGGATACGGGTGATAAATTCCAGGTTACCAAAGGAATGAAGACGCAGGTGGATAATACCGGCCATTGCAAATGCGCATCCCTGAAGTACTGCATAAACCAGATACAACGGCAGGGCACAGAACATAAACATAAATTCCAGTGGCTCTGTTACGCCTGTTAAAAATACAGCAAGTACTGTGGATAAAAACATGGATCTGTATTTGTCCCTTTTATCCGGATCTACTCTCTTATACATTGCAAGAGCAATACCGGAGATCAGTCCGGTAGCACCGATCATCTGTCCTACCTTAAAGCGGGCCGGTGTAACGGTTGTAAGAAGGTTTGTATATGCCGCCATGTCTCCTGCGCTTTTAAAGTTGATCAGGTCATTAGCCCATGCAAGCCATAAAGGATCCTGTCCAAATACCTTGCTTCCTGCATTTACGCCAGTCATGATCTCATAAGTACCGCCAAAAGAAGTATAATTCATAGGAATGGTCAACATATGATGAAGGCCAAACGGCAGGAGCAGACGCTCTAAGGTACCGTAAATAAATGGTGCCAGTACCGGTGAAGTGGTGGAAGAACCTGCGATCCACACGCCAAATGCATTGATACCGCCCTGGATCACCGGCCATACAACTGCTAAAACAGCGGAAATGATCACAGACCACAGGATCACTACCATAGGTACAAAACGTTTTCCATTGAAAAATGCCAGTGCATCAGGAAGTTTTCTGTAATTGTAATACTTATTGTAAACAGTACCTCCTACGAAACCGGATATGATACCTACGAACACACCCATATTCAATGCAGGCGCGCCTAAAACAGAGGTAAAGTATCCATTTACAAGGATCTCTTTTCCAAACAGTGTATGGGTAACTGCGTTTGGATCTGCCAGCATGTCAGAAGAGATGCCAAACAGCGCTCCTGTAATTACATTGATCAGGATAAAGGCGATCACAGATGCAAAGGCACCGCCGGCCCGTTCTTTTGCCCAGGAACCGCCAATAGCTACTGCAAAAAGGATATGCAGGTTATTGATGATGGCCCAGCCAATGCTCTCCATAGTGCTCCCCACTGTGAAGATCATACTCATATCGGCTCCTGCCATCTGTACCAGTTTTCCAAGGCTGATCATCAGACCTGCCGCAGGCATAACTGCAATTACTGCCATCAGTACTTTTCCCAGTTTCTGTAAAAAGTCAAAGTTAATGGACAGCTTTTTCTTTTCTGATTTTGGCTCTGGTGCTGAATTTTCCAGGTTATCGGATGGATCTGTCTGTGTTTTTTGTTCATCTTTCAGGTTCTCTTTGGTTGTTTCTGTCAAAAGCACGCTCTTTCCGGCTTCCACCTGTCCTGGCTGACTCTTTACCAGGACTCTTCCTTCCATTCCGCCGCAGATCAGCACAGGAGTGATGGGGTTGAGCTTCCGTTCTTCCAGAAATTCAAGATCCACCTCTGCTAACAGATCTCCCGCTTTTACAGTGTCACCTGGCTTTACATGTATCTTAAAACACTCCCCTTTTAATGATACTGTTTCAAGACCAACGTGGATCAGAAGTTCCACACCCTCTTCTGTTTTCAGACCATAGGCATGACCTGTGTCTGCTACGGATACGATCTGTGCGTCTGCCGGGCTTACGATCTTCCCCTCTGTTGGAATGACCGCCATTCCATCTCCTATGATCTTCTGTGAAAACACAGGATCCGGAACCTCTTCCAACGGTACTGCCCTGCCTGTCAGTGGTGACAGTATCAACACGTTCTTACCTTCTTCTCTGCTCATAAATTGTTCCCTCCCGGACATTCTTTTGCGGCCTGCTTTCCTTTTGTGCCCCGTCTCATGTTTTTGCAAGATTGTGCAACCGCTTGCATTAAATATAATAAGTTTGCATTGCTTTTTCAAGTGTATTTTCTATATTTTCCAGGTTTTCTATTTTTTGCACAATTTATTCTGCCCTGTTTTGTGCAATTTTCCAGTTGTTTTATCAACTCCAGAGGTGTCTCTTCTTTCCTGCAATATTTTATGCAATTTTTGCACTGAGTTTGCGCAATCTTTATTGACAAGGCTCTTATTCTCTTTTAAAATAATATCAGACGATTTTTAATGATCCCAGGAGGTTTTATCATGGCGGTTACCATAAAAGATGTAGCAGCTCTGGCAGGTGTATCTTCTTCTACTGTATCCAGAACCTGTAAAAACAATCCCTCTATCAGTGAGGAAACAAAAGAAAAAGTTCGCCGGGCCATGGCGCAGTTAGGATATGAGCCCAACTTCCAGGCCAGCAATCTGGCTTCCCAGAATTCCCGTACCATCGGGATCATTCTGCCTGTTTCCGCCAGAGAGGCATACGAAAACTCCTTTTATCTGGAAGCCATCCGCGGGATCAGCCAGCTGTGCAACAAGCGGCAGTATATCAACACCGTGATCACAGGTGAAAGTGAAGAAGAAGTCCTTCAGGTGATCAAGACCATGGCGCGCAGCGGACAGGTAGACGGTTTTATCGTTCTTTATTCCCGCCAGGATGACCCCATTGCTGATTTTCTCTATAATGAAGGATTTCTTTATGTGCTGGTAGGAAAAGCCTATTCCCATGCAAACCAGACGATCTACATTGATAATGATAATCTCCTGGCTGCTCAGGAAGCAACGGAGTATCTGTACCAGATGGGACACAGACGGATCGGCTACATTGGAAGTGATACTTCCATGATCTTCTCCGCAGACCGTAAAAGCGGCTATCAGACTGCCCTTTTACAGCACAATATCCTTCCAAGAGCGGATTACTGCGTGGAAATGACTGCTGCCATAAACGCAGGCGGCACCAGTGCGTCATCTACAGCAACAGAAAAAGACAGCGCACCTTTACGCTGTCTTCTCTCTTTACCGGACCGTCCTACTGCTGTTGTAGTCAGTGATGATATCCTGGCTGCAACCTTAGAACGTGTCTGCCTGGAAATGGGTCTTTCCATACCGGAAGATCTTTCCATTGTCTCTTTTAATAACTCACTGTTTGCAAGGCTTGCTTCGCCTCAGCTTACTTCTGTGGATATCAATTCTTTCCAGCTTGGCGCAGAAGCCGCTACCCAGATGATCAACCACATTGAAGATCCCGGGCTTCCTGCCACCAAGATCCTGGTGCCTCATCATATGGTAGAGAGGGATAGTTGCTGCCCGCCGAAAAATTAGAATGTCCTCATTTGACCGTTTTAAGTTTTCTACTGGATCCATGCCCCGTTTCCATCTACATAATAGCCATCCGGTGTACGGGTATTGGTAAGCATCTCTCCACTGTCACAGCAGTAATACCATACGTTATTCCACTGTACCCAGCCAGTTACCATATAGCCGGATGCATTAAAGAAGTACCAGTAATTGTTGATATACTGCCACTGGTTTACCGGATAGCTGCGGTCCGCGTTGCAGTACCACCAGCCGGTGTCATTTTTAAGCCATGCGCCCTGACTAGTGTTTGTGTCTCCAGGGCCGCCGTCATCATCTATGGAATTGGAAGGTGTATTTCCGGAGGATTTTCCATTGTCACGGATATCTTTTGCTTCGCTGGAGGAAACGCTTAATTCGTCTGACTCTTCCCAGTCACCTTTGTTGGAGGTGTTGTAGATCGCACGTACCTTAAATGTGTAATCACCGCTTCTTGTGAAATAGCTGGCGAAATTGTAGCTGGTGTCTGTAGTAGAGATTGCAGAAGAAACGCTGCTTCCGTCTCTGTAAAGACGTACTTCATAGCGCTTTGCATCTTCCGGCTCTTCCCAGCTTGCAGTTCCGTCATAATCATCCCAGTTTAACCCTGTTACATCCAGATCATAATCACTGGAGTCACGTTCCAGTTTTTCCAGAGTAAGACTGACATTCAGTTCATACTTGCCGGAACGACTGACTGATGTAACGGTAGCATCATTTCCACTGACAGAAATATCACTTTTTGTAATACCTGTGCCAAAGTACGCATCACCATCTGAGGATAATGTAACCTTGATCTTTGGTCTTGCACCGCTCTTCCACTCGTCGGACGGCTCGTTTGTAACTTCCACATCATCTACACTGCAGTATCTTGAGGAAGTAGTTACATCCACGTCACTGTCGCTGTCTCCTGCTTCAATGGACGAATCGATCTTCAATGAGATGCTGGTGATCTTCGTGTCTGCCCACACATTCATTGGCATGGCAAGACTGAGTGCTGTAATAAGTGCTACCCATATTTTTCCCGTCTTCTTCATAAAACTTCTCCTTCTGTTCCGTCTGTCCCTGCAGATTTCCCGAACCTATCGTCCTACCCCAGACATCTGTTTTCAGACGTTTTTTACTTAGTTTTAGTATAGCACATCCTTTTATTACTTTTCTATTACGATTTCAGTCTTACTTTTTACAATCTCTGATGTTTCCCCACAAAAGCAGCCTAAAGATGACAAGCTGTGTGTTTTTTGTCTATCAAGTTCTTCTATTATACATAAATGTAGTCGTTAAGGACCGGCTGCAGACCGCCTTTTTCCATATCCTCATACATACTGGCGAAAGAACGTCCGTCATTAATCTCAAACTGCTCATCTCCTACGTCTGCATCTTCCTTGCCTTCGTATTTCTCCTCATGATCTCCAATTCCCGTGGATACACCGGCAGAAACCTTTGTTGCACAAATCTTGGTAATGCCGTTTCTGAAAGCAGCGCTTTCACGGCTGGATACAGTAATACCTGCAAATGGCAGGAAAATACGGTATGCACAGAGAACCTGGCAAAGTTCTTTTTCCCCTACATCCCTTGGATTGATCTTGTCATTATTGACGATAGGACGTAGTCTTGGACAGCTTAAAGAAAGCTCTGCATGTGGATATTTCCGGTTGATATAATATACATGAAGAGCCGTTGCAAGAGCATCCTTTCGGAAATCATCCAGACCTAACAGCGCGGAAAAGCCTGCACCTCTCATACCTCCCATAAGAGCCCGCTCCTGGGCATCAAAGCGGTATGGCCATACACGTTTATGTCCCATAAGATGCAGGGTTTCATACTTATCTGTATTGTAGGTTTCCTGGAATACCGTTACATAATCTACGCCACATTCATGAAGATATTTATACTCATCTACATTTACAGGATAGATTTCAATGCCGATATTTCGGAAATATTTCCGGGCAATCTTCACTGCTTCTCCGATATATTTTACATCCGAATAGGCCCTGCTTTCCCCTGTAAGGATCAGGATCTCTTCCATACCGGTCTTTGCGATCACCTGCATTTCATGCTCGATCTCTTCAAATGTAAGTTTTTTGCGGCGGATGTTGTTGTAGCAGTTAAAACCGCAGTAAATGCAGTAATTCTGGCAGTAATTGGCAATATAAAGAGGGGTAAAAATGTATACCGTATTGCCAAAATGATTTTTTGTGATCTCCTCAGCTTTTCTGGCCATTACCTCCAGATAAGGAGCCGCTGCAGGGGATAAAAGTGCCTTAAAATCTTCAATGGAACATGTTTCATGGGACAGCGCCCGCTCTACATCCCCTGCCGTATAGGCATCATAATCAAAGGCTTTCATGGCCTCTTCCACTTTGTCCTTGATGTCAGACCGGATCACTTCCATCCCTTCCATGTATTCCATGTGGTTGGTACGGAAAGTTGGATCCTGCTCTAAGCGGTGCTTCCGCTTTAATGCTTCCTCAGGCAGCTTATCACTGTCTACAAAATAGACCTGGTTTTCTTCGTTCATGTCCGCTGCCTCCTAACGTAAAAAGCCTGTAAGCGGATCAGATGCGCTGCCGCCTCTTGCCAGGACTCTTCCCATTCCTGTAAGGTATGCTTTTCTTCCTGCTTCAATGGCCAGCTTAAAGGCATTTGCCATAGCAGGCACATCTCCGGCCGTTGCAATAGCAGTATTTGCCATAACTGCCGCAGCACCCATTTCCATTGCCTCACATGCCTGGGACGGCTTGCCAATACCTGCATCTACAATGATAGGCAGGTCGATCTCGTCGATCAGTACCTGGATCATGGCCTTGGTTGCCAGACCCTTGTTGCTTCCAATCGGAGCTGCTAAAGGCATAACGGCTGCTGCGCCGGCGCTTTGCAGATCTCTTGCCACATTTAAGTCCGGGTTCATATAAGGCAGAACGATAAAGCCCTCTTTTGCAAGGGTCTCCGTCGCTTTTACTGTCTCATAATTATCCGGAAACAGATATTTTGTATCACGCATAATCTCTACTTTGACAAAATCCCCACAGCCCATAGCCCGGCTCAGTCTGGCAATACGCACTGCTTCTTCTGCGTTTCTGGCACCGGAAGTATTGGGCAGTAATGTTACTCCTTCCGGGATATGATCCAAAATATTTTCTTTTTCCTGGGTATTTGCTCTTCTTAATGCCAGAGTAATAATCTCGGCGCCGCCCTGTTCTACCGCTGCCTTGATCAGATTGATATTATATTTGCCGGAACCTAAAATAAAACGGCTGCTAAATTCTTTTCCCCCAAGAACCAGTTTATCTTCCATGTTGTTTTCCTCTCTTTTCACATATGTACATATTTATATATTTTTCTGTTTACAGGCTTCTTCTGTTTATGACTGCAGGATCAGCTGCAGTACTTTATTGGCCTGATGGGCAGCGCAGGCTGCTACTCGCGGCGCTATAAGGCCGATCCCATTTCCTACATCTGTTTTCTGATCCCCGCATACATAAAGCCGTCTCATCATCTTCCTTGTCTGTATGTCATTGGTATCTCCCAGACCTGCCATTCCATTTCCTGAAACGACCATTGTCTCCGGACATTGTCCTAAAAGTTCTCTTACCAGCATGGCTTTCTGATCTGGTTTGTCAAAGGCTTCACAGACAATGGGATACATTTCAAACAGCTCCTTTACATTTTCCGGTGTAACTTTAACACAAACAGACTCATATTCCAGATATGGATTGATCTGGCAGAGTATATCCGGCAATGCTTCTGCCTTGGGTCTGCCTAAATGAGGGATCATATACATCTGACGGTTTAAATTTGTCACATCCACTGTATCAAAATCCACTAAAAGCAAATGTCCTATCCCACTTCTTGCAAGCATTACCGCTATGTTAGATCCCAGTCCCCCAAGTCCGGCTACTGCCACACGGGCGTTGGAGAATTTCTCCTTCATTTCCCGTGGAAATCTGGCATCAAAAGCCCGTTCCAGTTCTTCTTTTGAAATAAGGGCCTGCATTTTTTCCTGTATGGCTGTCATTTTCAGCCTCCTCCTACAAAACAAAGTATTTCGATCTGGTCACCTTCCTGGATCAGGGTATTTTCGAGCTGATCCTGGGGAATGATCTGTAAATTCTGTTCTACTACTACACGGCTTGTATCGTATCCTTCTTCTGATAAATAGGCATAGATTGTTTTTCCAGCTACGTTTTTTTCTTCTCCGTTGATTGTTACCAAAACAGTGCCTCCTTTCTGATCTAATGTGCTTTCTGTTATCTGTGCAGACGTTTTTTAGCAACCTGCAGAACCTGCCACCGGCAGTTTCTTCCTGATACATAACAACAAAAAACGCCTGCAGATGTTATATCCACAAGCGTTTTATACATTCTTCTATTCATCGCCGGGATACACATAAAATATGTTCCGGCGCCTTTTAAGTTTGTGAAAAGTGGTGCCCCCAGTTCACAAAGCAGAAATGGTACTGTGTCCATTTCCCACCTTTTAATATTACACTAACTTAGAATTTTTTTCAATAAGATTTTTCTGAATATTACAAAATATTGCAAAATTCTACACTATTACAACGATTTTTCCGGCAATACGATCCATCTGTCTTCCAGATTATGGATCGCAGCCCGTATCCCATAGGCTTTTTCGATCCGCTCTGGTGTGATCACCTCTTTGGTGGCTCCTTCTGCCAGCACATGACCGTCATGGAGCAATGCCACCCGGTCTGCAAAATCAAGAGCCAGGTTTAGATCATGGATCACGGCTGCTACTGCCAGATTCTTTTCCCGGCTTACTTTTACCAGAAGTTCCATAACTTCATACTGATAGCGAAGATCCAGGCTGCTGGTAGGTTCGTCTAAAAGCAGCACCTGAGGATCTCCTGCCAAGGCTCTGGCGATCAATATTCTCTGGCGTTCTCCACCGCTTAACTGTCCCATCTGGCGGAAAGCATAGTCAGACAGTCCAAACTGCTCTAATACCTGGGCACTTTTTTCCACATCTTCTTTTCCTGTTTTTCCGCCGGAAAATGGAAGCCGCCCGGAAATAACTGTTTCCATAACAGTAAGGCTTAAACCGGCCTGTGTATTCTGTGGAACATAGCCGAAGATCTTTGCCTTTTCCCTGAGGGAAAGAGGTTTTGTGTCCTGTCCCAGCCATTTTACAGTTCCATCAGAGGCTTTTAAAAGACCGTTGATACATTTTAATAAAGTAGATTTTCCTGCTCCATTGGCACCTAACAGCAGGCATACTTCCCCTCGTCTGGCGCAGAAACCGGTTCCTTTTAAGATCTCACGTTTTCCATAATGGAACTTAATTCCGGAAACTTCCAGGTCATTGGCAGTTCCCATTCCAATTCCCGATCTATTCTCATTTCCATTTTCGGTTTTGGTTCCATTTCCAATCACATTTTTCTTTTCCATCACAGGCTCTTCCTCCTTTCACGAAGGATGAGGTACAGGAACAATGGAACACCTACATAGGAAACAACAATTCCCACCGGTACTGTAGTAGGTGAAAATGCATTTCTTCCCAGTGTATCAGCCGCCAGCACTAAGAATGCTCCTGTTACAGCGGAATAGGGAAGCAGATGACGGTAATCGCCGCCAATGAGCATGCGTGCCATATGAGGCGCTACCAGGCCAACGAAACCAATGATACCGGTGAAGCTGACTACAGAGGCTGTAAGCAGAGTTACCGCTCCGCCGCAAAGCAGTCTGGTCCGCTTTACATTTACACCTAAGGCTCTCGCTGTTTCATCTCCACCATCATCTAACAGGTTAAATGCCCATGCCTGGCTCATAAATACAGGAAAAGATACTGCAAAGAAAAACAGCATAATCCCGATATCTGACCATGTTACGGCTGTAAGGCTTCCAAAAGACCAGTGTACAATGGCCGGAAGCTGCTGCTCATTCGCTATAAACTGCATGGTGGAGTTTAAAGCATTAAACAGGTAGTTTAAGGCAATTCCTGTAAGAACCAATGCTTCCGGACGAAGCTGTTTGTAACTTGCCACGGTATAAACAACAACGGCGCAGATCACAGACATGACAAACGCGGCTGCTACAGTAGCTCCCTTCTGCATCCATAAAGGAAATCCGCCAAACAAGATCATAAGAGCCGCTCCAAAAGCTGCTGCACTGGAAAGACCGGTAGTAAAGGGGCTGGCCATGGGGTTTCCTGTAATAGCCTGCATACCGGAACCTGCGATCCCCAGTCCGGCTCCCGCGATCACAGCTGCTGCAATTCTTGGGAGCCTTAACATAAGGAGCACGTTCTGCTCTTTCGCATCTAAAGGCGCTACTCCTTTAAACATTCCGCTAAAAGAAGGGAGCCATGTTACGATCATACGGTCTGGTGTCAGCTGGGCTACCCCCAGGCAGGCGGCCCATATAGCTGCTACCAGTAACACTAATAGAAGAACAGCCAGGAGAATGTTCTTTCTCCTGGCTCTTCGCAGATAATCACCTGCTAAATCTCTTTTTTCCTGGTTATCATCCGCCCTCATGGTCATTAACCCTGTGCAGGTACGTGATAGTAATGAGGTGCGTTTGGTTCAAATCCCTGATACTTCATCCACTGAGTGAAGATTGCATCTGGGTCTAAGTCGGTCATCAGATCCGGATACAGCCATTTTGCCATGTAAGCAGCACCGATCATCTTTCCAAGGCCGCCGCTCATAAATGCTGTATTCAGATAGAAGTTTCCTTCCTTAACAGCCTTTAAATCCTTCCAGCCTGGACGCTGCAGCATTTCATCTGCTTTCTCTGCAAACTCTTCCTGTGGAGGTGCTGTAAATACGCCGCTGTTTCCAATTACATTCTTACCAGCGTAGATCTTTACGATCAGGTCTGGATCTTCGGTTAAGATCTGCTCTGGATCAATGTCCTTACCTGCTAAAGAAGCATCACCGAAAATGTTGATACCGCCAGCCATCAGGATCATGTTGTGCCAGCCGTCATTGGAAGTTCCAGGGATACAGGTGCTGTAATCATCGCCGTACTCCCAGTAAACTTTTTTACGGTCTGTTACCTGCTTTAACTGCTCATTGATATAATCAACTGGTTTCTGGTAGAAATCAACCAGTTCTTCTGCCTGCTCCTGCTTTCCAAACAGCTCGCCGCAAAGACGGATCTGCTTCGGAACATCAGAGTTATCCCAACCTGTGATAACAACTACCTTGATACCAAAGGACTCTAATTTTTCAACAGACTCTTCTACTTTACCGTTCTTTGGAACTACCAGTACCTGAGGATCTAATGCAACGATCTTCTCATAATCGTACTCATCTTTTCCAAAGGTCTTATCTTCGCCAAACTGTGGCCAGTATACAGGGTCCTGGGAGGTGTACTGATCTACACCAACAACTGCATCACCAGCGCCAACGGCACGGATCAGCTCGTTATTATAACGGTTTGCAACACAGGCACGAGTGATCGGAAGTTCCAGTTCTACTTCTCTTCCAAGGTCATCTACAAATGTAGTTGTTTCCCCTTCTTTTGCTTCTGCAGTAGTTTCAGCTGCGGTTGTTTCCTCCGCTGTAGTCTCTGCTACTGTTGTTTCAGCTGCTGTGGTCTCCTGCTTGGAAGCAGAACCAGAGCAACCAGTTACTGCGATCATTGCGCCTGCTAAGATCGCTGCCAGCCATCTCTTGCTGTTTCTCATTTTTATGTCTCCTTTCAGTCTGCTATCCTGTGCGTTTCCCTTTTACTGTTTTTATCTATTGATATACAGCTTTTTGCACAAGGATAAAATATGCTCTCCATCATAAATTGCATAACAGAGCCATATCTTCCGCAAAATTACAAAATTGCACATTTATATAGTGCATATGTATTTGCAGACTGAAAGGTAATAGTCCCTGTCCCAGACTATTCCTCTGTCAGACATCTGGCCGGTCTCCTGGCTTATGGTTCATCCTCCGGACGTCTTCCCGCTTTCGCAGTGACTTTTTTGTCCTTTGTCCCCGTTTTTACAGTAGAGGCAGCTGCGGGGGATTTTCACCCCACTTCCCTGACGGTTTTTATCACGTATTTTCTATATTAAACCGTCTTTTTCCAGATGCTGCAAGTTTTCAGTTGAGCCTTTAAAAGGGTATCACTTTTTGTCTGATTTCGCAACATCTTTTTTATTACACTGCAATGTTTGTATTTCTATATACCTTTCTCCTGTCGTTTCTGTCTCTGCAAAAGAAGAAATAATCCGGTACAGATCACAACTGACATAAAAGAACCGCCCGCTGTTGCCAGTCCCATTGGGAATAATGTTTCCGGGAATATCTTAGAGGTAAGATACACTCCTGGGACGCGTACCAGGGCAATGGAGGTAATATTATGGATAAAGGAATACCCGGACCGCCCGCAGGCACAGAAATAACCGCTGAAGCTGAAATGGATCCCTGCAAACATACAATCCCAGATATAACCTTTTAAATACTGGGCACCGGCGTAGACCACTGCCTGGTCATTGGTAAACAGGTTCACTACATTTCCTGCTGTAAACTGAATGATAATGGCAATGATCAGTCCAAATCCCCCGGCAATACAGATGGCATATTTTAAAGTAGCTGCCGCCCGCGACCGCTTTCCTGCTCCTACATTCTGTGCACCTAAAGCAGATACTGTTGATAACATGGAAGACGGCACTAAAAACAGAAAGCTGATCACTTTTTCCACAATACCTACTGCTGCCGCATCTGTAAGACCTCTCCTGTTTGCAATAATAGTGATAATGATAAATGCCACCTGGATCAGACCGTCCTGCATAGCAATAGGAAAACCGATCTTTAACAGTCTGCCCATGGTCTCTTTTCTGGGCTTAAAATCGCTTTTCTTTACTGTAATCCCTGTTTTTCCCTTCATAAACATGGTCAGGGCCACGATCACACTGACAGTCTGGGATAAGGTAGTTCCCAGCGCTGCTCCGGAAGGTCCCAAATGCAATGCGCCCATGAAAATGTAATCCAGTACAATATTTACAACACAGGCAATGGCGATAAAATACATAGGACTCTTAGAGTCTCCCATTCCCCTGAAAATAGAGCTGATGATGTTATAAGCTGTAATAAAAGGAATGCCAAGGAAACATATCTTTAAATAAAGAGCGGTTCCTGCTATTGCCTCTTCCGGCGTAGACATAATGGATACGATTGCGTTTACGGAAAGGAATAAAACCACCGTCAGAACAACCGATAGTACCATAAATAAAGTAGCTGTATTTCCTGTATCCGTTGCTGCTCTTTTCTTATCTCTTGCGCCGATGGCCTGTCCGATGTTTACAGTTGCTCCCATTGCCAGGCCTACGATCATAACAGTAAGCATATGCATTACCTGGCTTCCAATGGAAACAGCTGTGGTACTTGCCACACCTTCAAACTGACCAATGATGAACAGATCCGCCATTCCATACAGGGTTTGAAGGAAATAGGATAGTAAATACGGAAGGGAAAAATAGATGATATTTTTAAATACGCTTCCTTCAGTAAGGTTTCTTTCCATGATATGTGTCTCTCCTGTGTTGTCTTATTGCAAATTGATCTATTTGCTTGTATCAGTTTATACTCTACAACAGTTGTAGAGTCAAGTGTAATGATTTAAGAAAAACAAAAAAACCTGAGCATTTCTGCCCAGGCAAAATATTATTTATATTATACATACCTTCAA
>ERZ1026864.223-NODE-223-length-40099-cov-11.992558_pt1 | contig 40099 bp, 44 predicted proteins | sample MGYA00380162_ERZ1026864 | MGnify/ENA primary metagenome ERZ1026864 (study PRJEB33269, sample SAMEA4719798) | human gut metagenome | biome: human-associated habitat; feature: organic feature; material: feces | place: Cameroon | collected 2013-10 ... | reverse complement strand
CTTATCATCCCCTCGCTCCTTGTGGGCGCAGCGATGATATGGGCGTTTGAGCGCGTAGAGTCGAGCGACACCGAATACTTGGGCAGCTACGTCACGAAGATACGCTATTATGAGCCGTGGAACGAGCAAGTGATGCGTACCGAGACATACACCGACTCAAAGGGAAATTCTCACACTCGGACCTACTATGAAACGGAGAACCACCCCGAATATTGGACCTATTACGACCATTCGGGACGTGAGCGAGAGTGTTCCAATGAGGAGTTTTCGGCAATGAAAGACCGCTTACAGGCTCCGTCGGTGTTTGTGGATATGCACCGCAACTATTACACCCGTGATGGCGATGCCTACGAATATCAGTGGAACGGACAGATCGCCCAGCTCTACACCGTGACCCGCAGTCATGAATACGAGAACAAGGTGAAGGCTTCGCACTCGGTGTTCAAGTTTGAGGACATCAGCAAGAAGGTGGCTCGGCGCATCGGACTTTACGACTATCCCGACATTCATCTGCGCGACCAATGCCCTATCATCGGAGCCAAGTTTTCTGCCCGTCAGGAGCGAGCCATCCGTGTGCTCAATGCCCAGTACGGCCCGAAGAAGGAGTTTCGCCTCTATCTGCTCTTCTATCGCAACAAGCCGCTATCCATTGCCGACCGCCAACGCTCCTACTGGCAGGGTGGCAATAAGAACGAGCTTGTGGTGTGCGTAGGTCTTGACAACCGTAACCGCGTGGTGTGGAGCGATGCCTTCTCTTGGTGTGACTCGCCGGTGCTTGCGATAAAGAGCCGCGACTGGTTTATGTCGCACCGCCTCGACCTCTGCGCCTTTGCCTCGTACATAGAACCTATCGTGCAGAAGGAATGGAAGCGCAAGAACTTCGCCGACTTCAAGTATCTCTCGGTAGAACTGAGCGACAAGCAATATTGGGGCATCATCATCCTCATGCTCCTGCTCAACATAGGACTGAGCGTGTGGGTGGTGAGGAATGATTTTAGGAATTGACAACAACACGGATTCTAAGACGAATGATTGAACTGAATAAGATATATAATGAAGACGGCCTCGAAGGAATGAAGAGGATTCCCGACGGAAGCGTGGATTGCATTGTGTGTGATTTGCCGTATGGTGTTCTCAACAAACAGAGTGAAGGAGGGAAATGGGATAGCATTATTCCGCTTGAGTCATTATGGAAAGAATATCTACGCATAGCAAAAAACAATGCAGCGATTATTCTTTTCTGTCAAGGTATGTTCACTGCACAACTTATGGTGTCGCAGCCGAAACTTTGGAAATATAATCTTATTTGGAGCAAAAACAGAGCAACGGGCTTTTTGAATGTCAACAAGATGCCTCTGCGCTCGCATGAGGATATTGCAGTATTCTATCGGAAGCAACCTATCTACAACCCTCAGATGGTAAAATGTGCGCCACATAAACGAAACCATCACAGGGGTGATGGTTCTCATAGTTTGAAGCGGGGGTGTTACGGCGACCATAAAGAAGTGCCTACTATCGTATCAGACGAAAAATTTCCAAAGAGCATTATCTGCTTCGATAAAGAACATTCAGCCGACACCTTCCATCCCACCCAAAAGCCCGTAGCTCTCATTCAGTACCTTATCCGTACCTACTCCAACGAGGGTGACACCATATTAGACAACTGCATGGGCAGCGGCACCACTGCCATTGCAGCCATCCGCGAGAAACGCAACTTCATTGGTTTTGAACTCAACAAGGAGTATTACGACAAGGCTTGCAAGCGCATCAAGTTGGAGCAAACGCAGCTCACGCTGTTCTGATGTCCGTACTGTTTTGGCAACACCACGCCGCATATAGTATATGAATTTGAATAACCCATAAAACAAAAAAAACAATGGAAAAAGACAAAAACGTAGAGATAGGCCGTGCTCTCGCCAAATTCGATACGGCCTGTCGCGATTTGGTCAACCTTGTCAACGACCAGCTCTTCGAGACCTCCCGCTCACCCTACTGGGTAGCCGACGAGGTAGGAGGCATCTGCGACTTCGGCGATACCGACTTCCTCACGCCCGAAGAAATGGTGCTCATTCTCGAACACGGCGTCAGCTACGACGACTATGTAGAGTGGCGCGAAGCCAACATCAAGTATGGCGACACCAAAGGCCGCATCAAACTCAAGTCATGGCTCCGCGGATGCCGACACGACCAGTCGCCCGGCTTGCTGGCAATGCCCACTACGCCCACAATGCCCATTAGGCCTAACATAAACTCAACAAAGAAATTAAAAAAAGAATAGAAACTATGGAACAGAAACAAAAGGTTTGGATTCGCGGCGTGAAAGGCCGTGGTGACGAGGTAATCAAGATGCTCATGGACTTGGGAGCAAAGAACTGTGACGATTTGGCTGGAAACGACCCGAACAGAGTATATTCCATCACCACCGACGGGGCGATTGCTTGTACACGCGACGGCGTAACCATAGAAATGCTGAAGACTTATTGCCGTGAGATAAAGCTGCCGGAGAAGTGGGTGACCGGCTATGTGCTGGATACAAGACAGCCCGACTATGACACTCTCTATTTCTATATCACAAGCGGTGGCGATGTGCAAGCCGCTGTAGTCAAGGGTATCCTCGACCACCAGCGTTTCCGCATCGGCAACTTCTTCCATACCCGTGTGGAAGCTAATGGTATGGCAGAGAAGTACAAGCAACTGCTGGAAGGGGATGCCGATGAACATCAGAGCAAACAAATTATAAGGCACGTAAACATCACGACCATTAACGAGAATGGTGTGTACCTTGTCGAGAAAGGCTTCGTGCCAGTTCGACTAAAGGATTTCACAGATGTGCAATCGGCAAAGCGCTGTAATGTCATGGTAAGCTACCATGGCCACAAGTGGATTGTTGCAAAAGAAGACTTGAAGGGTGGTAAATTACCTCTGTTTTCAGACGGTTCGCATCCAAAAGGTAACCACTCATTCTACAAGAGCGAAATTGAGGCTCTTAACGATTTCGATATGAAGTCTTGTACAAAGCATCTTCGTGAGGCTGGCCTTGCATTCGAGTTGGATACAGACCTGTGTATTCCTACTGCCGGGCAACTTGCAGCCATGTATCTCTACCGAAAAGAGCTTAACAAGGCTCTTGAAATGGTAGGCGGCGCTCCAATGAGAGAAAATGCGTACTGGTCATCATGCGAGCTCAGCGCGGGTGACAGCTGGGTCGTGTACTTCTGTGGCGGCTACGTCTACAACTACGGCAAGTACGGCAGCTACTACGTTCGCCCTTGCACGGCATTTGAAGTTTAATTTTCCCCTTAATGCTTGCGCCTGTTTCAAAGGCGCAAACTATAAAAACTTAGCTAAAAATTCATGGGAGGCTCGTCGGAATGGCGCGCTTCCCTTTTTTGAAAACCCTGTTACAACCTCTCATGCTAAACTGACGTAGATTTATGCCCTTGACCTAAGCTCCCAAATTTATTAACTTTCGGGCAAAATCAATTCAAAACGTCAAGTTATGGACATTTCACTTTTGAATATTCTTCACACGGTGTCATGGGACTTCCGTCGCGACATGGCACAGAGTTATGCCAACGGCCTGAAGAAGGCCATCGAGGTGCATATTGATAATGATGTAGAGAAGGAGCAGGGTTACTTCCTCTCCAAGAAAGGCCTAATCTCCAAAGAGAATGGCAAGCGCCATGCTGCCAACTTCGAGGACAAACTCTATGTCGGCAACATCCACAGCATCGAGAATCATCTGTATTGGAACGACGAGGAACTGGCCGACGACGATCAGGTCATCAACGTGGTAAACATCAACGGCCCCGTCACCCGTGACGGTGGCGCATGCTCTTATGGCACCAAGGACTGGCGCGACCAAATTCTCTATGCCGATACTATCCCGCAGGTCATCGGCCACCTCTTCATCGTCAACAGTCCCGGTGGTGAGAGCGCGTGCCGTAAGGATTACGACTTGATGATGGAGGATTGGCGTGCGCACAAGAAACCTGCCGTGATGTATGTCGATGGCATGGCTTGTTCCTCCCTCGTCAACCTCGGATGCCGTTGCGACCGTGTGGTGGTGCGGAACCCCAAGGACGACTTCGGCTGCATCGGTTCGATGGCTGCGTTCTGGGCTACTCCGGACGGTGCCAAGGATATGGACGGCTCCCGATATATCGAGATAGTAGGCGACAACGCTCCCGAAAAGAACGATTGGTATCGCAATGCCGCCGAGGGCGACTACGAGAAGTTGAAGACACTCATTAACAAGGACACCAACGAGTTCCAACAGACCGTCCGCGACAACCGTCCATTGGTGGAGGACTGGATGTTGAGCGGTAACGTGTTCGAGGCTCAGCAAGTGATGCCGGCTCTCGTCGATGAGATTGGCACTCTCGACCGCGCCATCGAGTGCGTCTTTGAGTTGGCTGATGGTAAGTTGGCTCCTGCACGTGAGGCAAAGAAAGAGCCCAAGGTGGAGCCAGACCCACAGAAAGAGCCGGAAACCGACCCCGACCCCGACGCACAGCCCTCTCCCGAAGATCCGGAAGACGAGCCAGGAAGTGATCACAAAATTAATAATAATATGACAGAGGACAAAAAGGAAGAGCTCGCAACCATTGAGCAACCCGAAGCCGAACAGGTCAGCACATCTCCCGAGGAGACCCCCCAGGGCGAAAAGCCCGATAACAACGAGGGCGCCCAGGAGAAGAAAAACGAGGAACCCAACGACGACCACAACAGTGGCGAGAACCGTGGCAACAATGACACTCCTGATGATGCAGCTACAAAAGCTATCATCGCTAACCTCGACAATAAGATTAGAGCAAAAGACAAGGCTATTGCCGAAAAAGACCATGAGATTATCAACCTCAAGACAATGCTCGAAAAGTCGAAAAAAGAGAACAATGACGCCATCGCGCAACTGAAGATGCAGATTGCGGAACTTCACAATGAGGTGAAAGAGCTTGCGTCAGAGCCAACCCCAATGACCGAAGGCACTGAAGCTCCTAAAGACAACGGTACAGGCGTACCCGAGACTGGGACGGTAAAGAGCGTCGTCACAGCAGACATGAGCGCGGACGAAATTCGCAAGCGTCTCCGTGAACAAGACAAGGCTATTGCAACCAAGCGACGGCGCATGTAAAAACAAAGGATAAGACACAATTTTTTAACTCAAAAACAATAAGATTATGGCAACAAACGCACTTAATCTATCTCAGGTACAGACTGTCACCGAACAGTTGCATACCGACCTGGTTGCTCGTGCAAGCATGCTGAACGACCAGATGCCAGACAAACTTCATCTTACCGTTACTACCGATGTCGAGAACATCGACAAGCTGTTTATCTTCAATGACAAGGGGCTGCTTGCACGTCAGTACAAGCAGGGTGCCGTGAAGAAAGTGCAGCTCGGTATCATTACCGAGAACCCCGCGAAGGTTATACTCGCCGTTACGCATCCACAAGACAACGCGCAGAAGTATCGCGAGAAAGAGCCCTTCCACGTGAACCCCGACGGTACCAACAATGCCGAGAAGACGCAGTTCCTCCTCGGTAAGATCGCAGAGCGTCACGCACAGGATGTCCGTGCCAACTTTTTCTTTGGCAACGAGGCAAACGCCAATTTGGAGGAAACTACCGCTAACCAGGTAAAGCTCGGCCTGTCGCTCTACGATGGCATCTATACCAAGATTGCCAAGGGTATCACGACTGGTAAGATATCCAAGACCATTGGAAACCTCGTTGAGACAGGTGACCTCATGGCTTCAAGCGTCACGTCGCAGCAGGCTTACGAGAAGTTCAAGGCCATGTACCAAGCGATTAACGACGTTCTCCGCGCCGCTGAAGAGGTAATTGCTTATACAAGCTCTGCTCTTGCCGACAAGATTGTAGAAGGCTACATGCTCGTCCATCCGCAACTTGCTCCGTCTACGCTCAACGAAGGATGGAAATTCTCTCAGATGCCTAACCTCACCCTTGTTACTCACTCGGCTATGGGTAAGGGTTCACAGATCATCATGGGTCTTCCTGGCGTATTGGAGTACATCTGCGACATCCGCCCAGAGAGTCAGGCCAACATCACCGTGGAACGAAACAGTGACGACCACAACCTCTTCGACTATCAGATTCAGACAGCACAGGCAAGTCGTATCCGCGACTACAGCCCCAAGTCTATCTGCGTCAACGAGCAGGTCAACACTCCTAACAGCGTACCTGCAGGTGACTACATCGCCGATGTGTTCACGGTGTCAACATCTGACGAAAAGGAGGGCACTGCCAAAATCACATCGGGCGAGAAAGACCTCTACGCCGAGGGCGACATCATCACCGTCACAGCCACGCCTAAAACTCAATACAAGTTCGCGGGCTGGTCAGACGGAGCTACTGCTAATCCTTACAACTACACGTTTGAGGGCGGCGTAATGAACCTTGTAGCCCAGTTCGAGGAAGCTGCTGCAGGCACAAGCTCTAAGTAGCATTAAAATTCATAACACTAACACATTTTATTATGGCATTATCATGTATTCCCAAGTCGGTGATTTCTTCGGCAAGTTGCAAAGAAAATCCCGCAGGTGTCAGCAATTTCCTCTTTGCCGTACCCTTAGATACTAACCATATCAAGTCGATTACGGCCAACGACGAAGCAAACCGGTATGACATCACACCAGCTGCTAAGGCCGAAATAGCTGGTGGCACCGAACCAGCCCTTAAAGGTTACCGCATTGACTTCAAGTCACAAACGGGTCAATACACTTCCGATGACAACGGAACTGGCAAGGCTTGGAGTGGCACTGCCACTGGCCGTGTAGAGCTCTCAGAAGACGATATGGCTTACACTTCCCGTGTATTGCACAACAGCGACAAGTACCTTTACTTCTTGGCTACTGGCCAAAAAGACAGCACCGGTAAAAACGAGTTTATCGTGATAGGCAACGAGAACGGCGAGGCGGAATGGTCTGTCAAGGCGGACACTGGCACAAAGCGTAGCGATGACCACGGTCAGACCTTTACCGTGAAGTGCGACTACCAGCTCTATCCTATCACCAAATGGTACGGTACCATAGAGCAAGAAGTCGCGGCCGAAAGCTCTTCAAGCCAAAAGTAAGCACACTTGCGCATACCAAATTCTCAATAGGCACGAGACCCAGGCACCAATACGTCGTGCCTGGGTCTCTTTCGTTAATTGTAATTCACACATGACATGTTCATAACAACCGAAAATGAGATTGTCTCACTCATGCCTACGGCACGATGGAGCAGACCCGACCAACTCCTCGGCTACCTTGAAGAGGAAGAGAGGGTAAGTCTTGAACCGCTGTTAGGCACATCGCTCTACAACCACCTCTGCACGGAGTGTGAGCGATTGCGTAATACTTACACCGACATCACCGCCACGACCATACGTCCCACAGGCAAGGCACGTAAGAATCCTATCGTGCCATACGCATGCGTGACCGACCGACTCAACGATATTGTCAACGGTAATATTCAGCTCGACCTGTACGACGTTCCGCCGTCTTCATTGTCAACCGACAAGGATGTAACGGTCATGGATATGCAGACGGTGCAACTGCTACGCATCTGTCAACAGATAGAATTTTACAAGATGCTGGCACATAAGGCCGGGTTACTCACGGTGTCGTTCAACGAGGGTGGCGGCATGAACGTGGTGAGTGCCGACGGTTATGAGCCTGCCGACGACAAACGCATGGAGCGGGTGGCCAAGGACGCGTTCATGTCTGCCGGGCGTGCCGTAGACTCGCTGTTGCTATTCCTCGAATTTGACGCCAAAAGCGACAAGATATTCACCGCCCTTTGGCAAGAGGCCGACGCTTTCTATCTTCATCGTGACCTGCTCTTCCAGACCGCACGGGTCTTGAACGAATACTTGGACATCAAGGGTGATCGCATGCAGTACGTCTCAATGGTGCGTGACATACGATTCTGCCAGAACACTTACATCAAGACACGCGTCGGTGCCAGACTGCTGAAGGCGATTGTCAGCTATGCCAACGGACTGGAACAGAACAAGAGCTCTTCTTCATCGGTTTCTTCCTCGGCATCATCCTCGGTATCTTCTTCCGACGGCAAGGCTGCAAAACCTCTCGACCCCGACGTGGCCGACGAACTGCTGTCTATGCTCCGCACCTCTCTTGCCTTCTATGTTGAGAGCAGACGCACCACGCTGACACAATCAAAGGAACGATTAATGCAGCGCGACTCGCTGAACGATGCCCAGCAAGCGATGGCGATGGCCTGTCATTACATTGCGGACAATCTCGACGCGCTTGGCGATGCTGCCGTGGATTCACCAATCTACAAGGAAGTGAAAGAAAGTGAAACCCGAAAGGCTAATGACAAGAAAAACGCCGAGCGCGCCCAGCAACGGCACGAGAGGGAACGGTATGAAACACAAAAGCGCAAACTCTTCACGGCCTTTCCGCCGACCTACAGAGTACCACCCGTAAACGTAAAATGACAACACTTAACACGAAAACGACTATGTATCTAATTGAACCCTGCTGCGCAAGCAAGCATTTTATGCTTCTGCGCGACGCCATCGGCTCCTGCGGTAAGGCGACGTTTGAAGGTTACGGAGACCTTTCATTGACGGAGCTGCTGCCAGCTATCCTCACTCGTTATGCCGAGACGAGAATGATGATTATAGCCCCGGCCATCCCCGACCAAGCTGCCGACATTATCTACGAATGGCTGCGCAAGACGTGGGCACGAATGGACGGAAAAGGACGGATCAACGTGCTATCTAAGCTAACTATCGTTGCCGATCTTCGTGAGGAAGTATCTCCAACGGCATCTTTGTGGCTAAAGAGCAATCCGTTCCCCGAACGTCTCACACTCGTTGACAAGGCGCAAGATGATACGGCTCTGCTGTTGCCCGACATGGCAATTGTAGGCCCTGTGAACATGCGCTACGGTAAACACTTTGTCTGCGAGGTCACGACAAAACAAGAAGAGGTGAACGAGCTGTGGGACTTCTATTCCAAGTTCACCAAGCGAACCAACCGCACCGCACGCAAGACGGCAAAGGCCGTCGCTGCTCCTGCTGACAAGGCCGACGATGAACCCGCTGACAGCGCAAGTTCCGCTCTGCCAAAGGACGAGGACGCAAGCTCTAACTAACGGGAGGGCCGACTATGAGCTGTAAGGAATTTGACCTCGACGACCTGCTGGCTATCACAGTCATTCCCGTGACCGACTACAATCCCGGTCTGTCTGGTTGGCAGGTGTTGCCGACAATACCCAACACAAGTTTCTCGCCGCCACTCTCCAACGCTATTGCCATCGGTGTGCAGCCTGCCACGACGGGTGGCAAACTGGTGCCTATCATGCGCAATAGCGGTAAGGCAAAGGACAGCGAGAGTGACAGCGTGGCGGGGCGCAAGCACAGCGTCAGCGTATCGTGCCAGGCCGACGACCGCGAGGGTAAGGTATGGAACTATCTGCTTACGTTGGAGCGCACACCGAGCCATCTGCTGCTCACGTTCCGTGGTGGCAGTCGTGGTTTCGTGCAAGCCACGGAGGACAGCTACTCCTGCGAGGTGAACCGCGACGGCGCCAAGACAAGCGTGGAGTTCAGGATTGAGAACCTCATGGGCATCCAGTTGATTACCACGTGAGGGAATTTTCGATAAGGAGATTCAAGCAAGGAAAGAAAAGGGAGTCAACGGTGCTTGTGCCGTTGACTCCTTTTGTGTCACAACTCTTGCGCAATCCGCTGTTGCGCTATCTCATAGTATTTTTTGTCGGTCTCAAAACCGATGAAGTGTCTGTGTTCACGCATGGCGGCAATGGCGGTGGTGCCACTGCCCATGCAGTTGTCAAGTATTACCCCCCCCAATTCACTGTAGGTACGAATGAGGTAGCGCACCAGGTCAACGGGCTTCTGCGTGGGGTGCAGTCGGTTGGTGTCTCGGTTGAACTTAATCACGTCGAGGGGATAACGCTCGGCCTTATAGTGTGTCATCACTGGCTCACGCATGTGCGTAATGTCATAGTTTGTGGTGGGCGTACCCTGCTTTGCCGAGTACGCCTTTCCTGGTCGCATCTGAGGATGGTAGTTCATGGCGTTGCTCTTATCACGCACGAAGGCCGCTGCCGACTTGCTAAAGACAAGGATGTTCTCATGCACCTTCAGCGGGGCGAAATGGCTATTGAGAAAGCCGGTGGCATTTTCTTTCTGCCATATCCACTCATATTTGAAGAGCCGTGGGTTGCTGGCCACAAGGATGGCCGAGAACGGCATCTGCGAGAACAGCACGATGGCACCCCGGTCTTTGACGATCCGCTCGTATTCTTTCCACAGAGGTTGCAATGGCACCACGCTGTCCCATGCGTTGCGGGTGGTACCGTAGGGCAGGTCACAGATGATGGCGTCGATGCTTTGGTCGGGTATCTCTCTCATTCCGAGCAGGCAGTCGGTGTTGTAAATGCGGTCTAAATCCATGTGATGTTGTTAGTTGGAAATCAAAAAACCTACCGCAAGATACGATGCGGTAGGTTGGAAATCAAGGGCAAGACGGTCGCATGACGACTTTTTTTGGTCGCTTCGCTTGAAATTTTATTTATAATTTTTATTTATAATTGGCTGGCGCGGTGATTATAAACAATTTCCAAACGGTTCAAAGTGCATGCACATCACAAGAGCTTTACCTTCTCGATGGTATGAGTAAGCGGATCACGACGATACCAAGCAGAGTAAAGATACGGACCACCAAAGTTGATCAACATACCGTATTCTGTGTGCGTCAAGTGCATGTAGTTCCACAGCTGGCGCACGTGCGCGTCGTTGGTATGTATCACTGACTTCAACTCCACAATTATACCATCAATCACCAAGTCCATGCGGTAGTGCTGGGCAAGGCGTACATCCTCCCAGTATATCGCCAACTCTTTCTGACGCTCAACCTTGTGTCCTTCTTTGCGTAATAGATACTCCATTGCTGCCTCGTATGCTGACTCCAACAATCCTGGGTGGTATTTCGCGTGTACCTTCATAGCTACACCCGTGATCGTTCGCAAAGGCTGCAACTTTGCGTTATATTCTTGAATTGCATCCATAGCCGAAAACTTTAATAGCTCATACTTCAAAACAGTCGCCTCACTCCCGCGCTATTTGGGTTCGCAGAAAAATTATAAAAAAAATTATAAATAAAAATTATAAATAAAATTTCAAACGAAGCGCCCCTAAAAGGGAGTGAAGCGACCATGAGATTAATACGCTACCTCGTCATACTTCTGCCAATCCTCTTCGACTTGAAACGAGGAGGAGAAGGTGGCGTCCTTGAAGAAGCGGCCACGATACACGGTGCGGTAGTTATTGCGGATGGGCACGTCGGTGAACGTGTGGGCCTTCAGCAGCGTACCGTCAGCGGCATAAGCAGAGATGGTGACGGTGCAGGGCTTCTCCGTGTCACTGCCGAGGACATAGATGCTGAACATCGTGGTGCCGTCCGTCTCCGTGGTGTAGTCCGTCCACGATACGTTGTACGTGTCAGTCGGTGTGATACCCGACCGCTGCGGAAAGCTCCACTGCGTCGGGGTGCTGTTGGCCGTGACCTCTATCTTCTTCACCTCCGTGGGTATCTCGTCGGTGATGATGATGCGGAACATGCCGACGGCACGTTGCATCATGCAGGAGAGAGCGGTCGTCTTAGCTGGCGTGAACGTCGTCGAGTAATACAGCGTCTGCAACTTCTTCGTGTCTGGGAACGTCACCACGCCACCAGCCATTGTCGTTGGCGCGCTCTCCTTGTGGCCGATGGCATAGAGCGTGTAGGTCTTGTCCTTGTCGAGCATGAGCGAGAGCGTACCGAAGTCGTCGTCCTTGGTGGTCTGATGGTTCTCAGTAACGGCTACGGTCTGTGTGAGTGCCTTGGCGGAGTCGCCCTCCATGAGCCAGAGGTCGAGACGATTCACCACGTTGCCGACGGATACGGCTGCACGGGTCACTGCCTTGGCACGCATGGCCTTGGCTGCCATCGTCTCGGTGGTGTAAGGCGCAAAGGTGAGCGTCACACGCTGCTTCTCGGTCGTTACTTCCTCGTCGTCCAACGGGGTGTTTCCATTCACGCAAGCGGCACACAAGAGTGCCACGACTGCGAAAGCAAAAAGATTCTTCATGGCTTTTGTTTTTTAAGTTGATGGATATTCGTTGATGTTCTTAATCTCCACTTCCATCCCGAGTTGCCTTGCCCGGTCGAAGTATCCTTGCCGCACCTTCTCGTTGGGGATAAGTGCGGCGATACGGTGCTGCGTGCCATCCGCCTTGCGGTAGATGACAGCGCACGCACCATAGAAAGGTTGGTTATTCGTGTTCACATTAACGCTCTTTGATATGATAAACTATGTGCTCCGTTCTCTTTATAGGCGCCGAACACTCATCGCCATGAAAAAACGCGCGTAAACACTCTAAGGTAACTGCATTATCCACGGCAAAGGTGACATCGCACCAACCATCATCCAACATCTCTTTCACATGAGCCAATCCAATTTTGGCTAACTTCATGCTGCTGTACTCCCTGTCCCATAGCCAACCTTCGTTGGAGTCTATCTTCTTTTTGCTTCCATCCTCGTAAACATCGAAGACTTGACATTTAACCCAAATTCCGTATTCCATAAAAAACTCGCTTAACCGTGATGTGTAGGGCTTATAGATTTACTACCAACGCTCTTCGATGTGATAGGTCACGTGCTCCTCAAATCCTATAAGCATCCCGCCATAATCACATTCTTTTGCACCCTTTAGGGTAACGCCGTCAACCTTGGTGACATCGTATAATTGCTCAACCAACATGAGCTCTATCAAATGAAGGTCTTTTTTGCAGCCTTCATGCCATTATACCACGCGTTATGATGCCAACTTATAGATACCGATGTTCTCCCTTTGTGCCCGTCCTCAAAAACGGCAAACCTCTCCGTTTTGACCCTTATACCATAATTCATATTTTCCGCTTAACCGTGCTGCGGTAGGGCTGAATGATTATTAAACAAGGTCTGAACGTTCAAGCCAGCAAACGCAATAAGGAGCATGACCACACCACGACAACCAAACCTCCCCATCGCTAATTTCTGCCCTAAAATCGTCTTTTTGATTATAGGTATCGTAATATCTCCGCACAATCGCCTTTGCTTCCTCAAACGAAACATCGAGAGCAACAGCGCCAGTATCTGAAAAAACATTGTATAACATATCAATCCGCTTAACCGTGATGTCGAGGGCTGAAATTGGTTTTCACATTCTACAATAATCACAAAGATGTCCGCGCGGCGCTCCATACTGGAATCGTGTAACCTTTTCGCCACGATATTCTATAGGTCTATCGAGCTTAATAGTAGTGGCCGTTTTCCCGTCACAGTCATATTGGTGGCAGCTGTAGCCGATGGTCATTGAAGGGAGCTGCCACACGCCCCAGTTGATGCCATTGAGGTAGCGCAGCAATGTGCGGATATTCTCAACCGTTGTTTCCACAGTGTCACCGTTAAACACTGCGTGATATTCTTCTTCATTGCGCTTGTGGTTGGCAATGGCGATTTCTTGGGAGCGCAGCATTGCCTGTTCGTGGCGCAAGCGAAGCTGTTTGCGGTCTTTGGCAAAATCCTCGTCACTAACCTCCTTGCATTTAGCGAGGATGGCGTTAATGCCACCCTGTGACACGATGAATAAGCCTGCGTTCTCCAACGGCTTCATGGTGGACGCCTTGGTGATGCGCAGCGTGCCGTCTTGATTCTGCTCTACAATAAAACTGCTCTTGTTAGTAAAATACATTCTTTTCATCTTAATTCCGCTTATCCGTGATGCGGTAGGGCTGAATGGTTATTAGTTATAATTTTACTTGCTTACATTAATAAGGCAATGCTTCAAATACTTCACGCTCTATAACGTGATAATATTGCGTTTCGTCTTTCGGCTCATAACCAAGCAGATCGAACGCTCCACCCGGCTCAATAGGCTCAGCCTTGACATACTGGCGTATGCTGCACCATGACGAGTCGTTTATATTGTCAAGCAGCGTCTGGCGTGTAGCCTTGATGTCGCCACCACCAAGGAAGTATTGTGCCTCCTTGCTCTTAAATACGAACTCGGCAGCAAGCTCTCTTGTCGCAAACAGATAACGCTTGCCGTTCATGACAGAATAATTATCGTCTGCCAAATCGTGAATATTGATTTCTACTTCGTAAATTTTCATGTTGGTCCGCTTTGCTGTTAGTTAATATGTTCGTCAATACACTGGTCGTAGATAGCTCTCTATAAAGTCCAATCCTCCTTGGGGTATAATTATACCTGCTTAGTTCTCTTTAGCTGTTCACGTGCCCACTCCTTTGCGGTTCCTGGCTCAATATCGCCATAGCGCTCCATATCGTGCGCCTCGTTCAGGAGACTATCATAGATTGTATTATTGTGACGTTTACTTGCTGCAATGATAGCCAGGGCATGGTCGTAATCTTTGATAGGGCGAAGAGGATTTTCACGCTCCATCTTTGCAATGAGCTTACCGCGCTTTACGCTATCGCCTCGCTCAAGCTGGCGTGAAATCATCGCTGATATTCTGTCGTTCTTATAATCTACCTTTTCCTCTGCCATCTGCTGCGCCTCCTCGAAGGTAACTGCATTCTCAGATTTTCTAACCAGCGAGCGCGCCCATGCGTCGCGAACGTCCTCCCAGGTTTTCACCTTCTTCACGACCTTCTTTTTTGCGTCAAGCATTTCGATGAATGCTTTTCCGTCCTTTGCATTTAGGTAATAATCGTGATAGTGATCCTGATAGCCGTAGCCGTTGTAGTTATCACCGAAGGTATGATAATCTACCTTCTTTTCTTCGACAAAAGCCTTCAGCTTGCCCAGAAGTGACTTCATACCATCGAAGATACAAACGTTTACCACGCCATTCTTTTCGCGCGCTGATACGCTACTCTTATGTTTTTTGTTAGCATTCTTAACAGATGAAAATTTAGAAGGCATAAATACTCTTCTATAAGTTCCCATATTGCTTGCGCTTAACCGTGATGCGTAGGGCTGAAGAACGTTACTTATTGTTTCTATCAATCAAGCCGATAGCGAAATGACGCGTATCGTAGCAATACGACATCGTAGTTTTCTTGACGGTGTCGTAATAACCACCGAACGAAGCCAACACCAATTCGTCATCGTCCGCATCTTCTATTTTATCGCGGACCTCCTCCATCTTGTTGAGATAATCACGCAAAGATGCGAAATCGTCGAAGCACCCCACGTTTGGCTGCACTTCGCGCTCGTAGAATCCTTCCAAATCCTCTTTGGAATACTGGCGATATTCATCGCCATATTCATCGGCCGAACGCTCGAATGGTGCCCAAACCCTATTTCCTGTTCGGTGCCAAAGATTCCAACCATCGCGCCTCGTAAAAATCTCAATGCTCAGGCCATTTTCTCTGGCCAGCCTCTCGGCATCCTCGAATGTGTCGAAACCGATAATAGCACGCTGCAAATTCTCCGGATAGCCGTTCAAAGCGGATGTTGTCTCTATCAACTCCAAGCCGTTCTCATAAGCAATGTCTTCAAGGTTGCGCTCTGGTAAATAGTTGTAGTTCTCATTCAGATAGGCTTTCAGCTCATCTATCTGCTCGTCGGTCGGCTCTCCCGTCTCGTTGAGCTCGCTATCATCGAAGAACTCTTGCCAACCCGTGCTCTCAGCGTTGCTGATTATATAATCGGCCATAGAACTGTATCCGCCATCTTTGATGTATTGCTCATTGTCGTGAGCAATAGCATTAATGTAAGTGTCAATGCTCTTTCTCATACTCTTGTGAAATTGTAATTAGATGCCCTCAGCTGTTTATGCTCTTTACGATAGCAACATACACGAGGACAGCCCAAATTAATGTCATGATGTTTATAATTAATTGTTGTTGTAGCTACGGCAAAGGTAGGAAATGTTTTTGACATACGCCAACCTTGCCATAGTTTTTGTTAATGTTTTGATGAACTTATGAGTCGTTATCTAAACATGCTACTACAGTTGAATTCCACTAACCCTTTGTCGGGGTATTTGTAGTCAATATAACGACAACTATTCCAATGGAAAGCAGCACGGCTTAAACCGGAAAACCACTCCGCTTCGCCTAACATCTCTCGTGCTTTCTTGCAGGATATGCGATGGCGTTTACCGTTCTCATCAATGTGCGTATACTTGCATTGTATAGCAGCGTCATCACACTGCTTAACCTCGTACTGCGAGTACTCCCACTGCGTGAGTTGCTTGCACTCGTCCTCAGTGAGATTCTTTATCTCTACTGTTACAGGTACAGTATAGTTAAAACTCTTCATGATGTTGTCCTCCAATTTTAGTCCTTAGTCTTCTTTCCCTTGTCTTCCCGCCATCTCGCCTATAACATCGAAGTCGGCGAGGATGTCACGCACAAGGTCAAGGTGAGCATCATCTGTATCCTTGGGGTCAAAGGTGATGTCCTTACACTCGCCCTCGTAGTCGCACGTGAAACCGACACAATTACAACTGTTCTCATAGAGGCTTCCATCCGCAGGGTCTTCATCCTCCATGTCTGGCACGTCAAGCCACACGTTAAATATCATGCCACGCTGTGCAAGACCATTCTCATCCTCGCTGACAAACGTGTGCTCCATGTTAAGTGCGCACTCTGTTAGCGTGACAACAAACACGCCATTGGCCTCCATGTTCCATGAGATTCCCGGCAGCTCCGCTCCCTTGGCGTAGCCATAGTGGTAATACATCGCCATGCGCTCACAGAGACAATGCAACAACTTGCCCATGTCACTGATGTTCTCATAGGCCAACTTCTTCATCTCATGTTGAGCACTGCGCTTGGAGCTCTCTATCTCCAAGCGGTAGACGGAACGATAGAGCTCGTCATCCCACGCTTCCTCAAACGACTTGTCGCCACGGATAGACTTACTCAACTGCCCCATGATGTCAATGCAGTTCATGAGGTTCTCGGTACGCAAACCACTCACTTCGTTTCTTAAACTTTTACTCATAATTGTAGCTTTTTATTGATTAATAAATCTTGTTTGTTTGTAAATAATATAGGCTTGTTTTCACGCTGTCTTTTCCGTCTTTTTCTCCTTGTTGAGCTTTTGGTTTATCTTCATGTCGAGCTGGGAGAGGTCGGCACGGAGCTTGGCCAGTTCGGTATCCTTCCCCCATGGCTGCTTGATGATTGTGTCGAGCTGCTTGATGCGTGCCTCGTTCTCCTCGTGCAGCTGTTCCCACCCGCTGATGATGTCGGGCAGACGGAGCAGGGCGTTGAGGAACTGACCGGCTGCGATACGTTTCGACTGACGGTTGAGACGGCCTTGACTGAACTTCGACTCGGCATTGATGGGATAGCTCAGACGGCCACCGCTGACGTAGAAGAGATTGGCGTACTCCTTGTTGTGGGTGTACTCGCTCTCCCACTCTTTCGTCTTGACGCTGATGGCGAATCCGTAGATGTTGCCGATACGCTTCATGTTGCCCATCGTCCGTGCATTCTTGTCAATCTTCTGCAATGCCGCGCCGATGGCCTCGTTGTAAGCGTCGGGGTCGCTCTCCACCGTCACCACCTTATCAGTGGGCTTACCGTCCTTGTCGAGGGCATAGGGAGTGAAGCCGTCTATAGCGATAGCGTTCACTATCTCACCGTTGGCGTTGGTCGTGCCCTGTGCCATGAGGTTGTCGAGGTCGGCCTTGGCGTCGGCGATATTCTTAGCGTTCGACTCGTTGTCGGTAATCAACCGCTCACGCTTGCGCTCCTGTCCTGCCTTGTCACGATAGAACGCCTTGCGCTCTGCCTCCATAGCGGCGATGCGCTTCTCCAACTTCGCACGCTCCAAGAGGTCGGTGTTACCGCTCAGCACGGCCATGTACTCGGCGAAGTTCATGCCGCTCTTCTCGTCCATGCTGCCCTCGTCGAGGGTACGCACACTGAGCTGACCGCGCTTGAGCTGATTGATGAACATCTGCTTGTTGTTCAGCAAGCCGAACTTGTAGGCATCGAGGCTCCGGCGGACGGCATAGATAATCACATCCACGGTGTTGTCGGCATAGAGCTTGGCAATCTCATTACCCTTGCGGATGGCACGGCCGTCACGCTGTTCGAGGTCTGACGGTCGCCACGGGGTATCGAGGTGATGGACGGCCACCACTCGCTTTTGAGCGTTCACTCCCGTACCGAGCATGGAGGTGGAGCCGAAGAGCACACGCACCTTACCATCGTTCACGGCCTGTATCATCTTGGCCTTGGTGCTCTCGCTCTTGCACTCTTGGATAAAGCGTATCTCGCTCGACGGGATACCCATCTCCACGAGTTTATGCTTGATGTCCTCATAGACGTTCCACCCGCGGTTCTTACCCTGATAGGTACTGAGGTCGGAGAAGATAAGCTGCGTGCCCTTCACGGCATCGAACTTATCGTAATACTGCTTTACGAGCTTGGCGCACATCGACGACTTGGAGCGTGGATGGTCGGGATAGCTCGGATCAATCATTCTCATGTCGAGACTCATCTTGCGGGCGAGGTCGGTGGCATAGAGCATCTTTGCCTTGCGCTGCGCGTCGGTGGCATAGTCCATGCCAATGAGCGAGAAGTCACCCCACTTGGCAAACTCCATCAGCGTATTGGTGAACTCCTGCTGGTCGGGTGTCGGCTCGATGTTCAACAGCCGTGCGTGTTTCTTCGGTCGCTCGATACCCACATCCTCGGCGGTACGGAAGTCGGTAATCTCGTTGTAGAACTGTGCCAGCTCCGGCACCTTGATGAAGTAGCGGAACCGCTCTTTCATGATTATCTGATTGGTGATGGAAAACTCAAACTCGGTGCTCTTCTTCGTGAAGATAGCAGCCCATGCGTCGAAGCAGGTGATGCCCTGCTTGGCCATCGCCTTCGGACGGAGATAGCGGAAGAGGGAGTAGAGCTCGGTCAGCGAGTTCGTCACCGTCGTGCCACTGAGGAACGTGGCGCCGAGGTCCTTATTCGTGCGCTGCTGTATCGTGCGGATAGCCATCAGCAGGTTATAGGCACGCTTCGAGCCCTCGGTGTTGCCGAGTCCTGCCACACGGTCTTGACGGGTGACGAAACCGAGGTTCTTGAACATGTGGCTCTCATCGACGAAGATATGGTCGATGCCCATCATCTTGAAGTCGGCCACGTGGTCTTTGTTCTTGGCGATGCTGTTCTGCACGTCACGGAGCTTTGCTACGAGGTTGCGCTTTCTGCGCTCCAGTCCTTTCATTATGCGGTGTTGGTTGGTCCAGTCGTAGGTACGGGTCACGTTGATAGCGTCCTCCAATGCGTCGAGGTCGTCCTGTATCACCTGCTGCTGCACCTCGTCGCTCTGTGGCAGACGGCTGAACTGGTCGTGCGACATAATCACACAGTCATAGTCGTTGTTCTTCATGCGGTTGAAGAAGGCCACCCTTTCGCTTTCGCGGAAGTCCTTGTTCTGCGCATAGAGTATCTTCGCCTTGGGATAGGCGGTCTGATAGGTCTCGGCAATGGCACCGACATTGGCCTTCAGTCCGATAATCATCGGCTTGTGGACGAGTCCCAACCGCTTCATCTCGTGGGCGGCGATGCACATGATAAGCGTCTTGCCGCTGCCTACCTCATGGTCGCAGATGCCGCCCTGGTTCTGAACGAGCATCCAGACGCAATCCTTTTGCGACTGATAGAGGTCCTTCACTCCGCACTTCTCCTCCAACGCCTTGCGGTCGAGACCGGGGAACCGTTGGTGGGAACCGTCGTAGTGGGGCTTGACAAAGCAGTTGAACTTCTCGTTGTACTCCTTGGCCAATGCGTCCTTCACGTCCTTGGACTGACGTGTCAGCCAGTCCACCCACCCGGTGCGTATCTCGGCAATCTTGGCGTTGGCCATCTGTATGGCCTGCGGGTCCTCTTCCTTCTGCTTCTCGTATTTGTCGTTATAGACAATCTCGCCGTCGCTGTCGCGCTTGTAGCGCCACAACTTAGGACAGGTGTCCTGCAGGGCATGGATAAAGAGGTCGATACCGTCAACGTCGGAACACTCACTGCTCACGGCATACTGCGTGTGGATCTTCTCGTTCCATGCGCCGTCGGCACTCGCGCTGAACTGGTCGATGATGCTGTCGTACTTCACATCGACATTCACGTGGTCACGCTCATTCGTACTTCCATCGACGGAGAAGAACTCGGAGCCGAAGCGTGAATAGAGGTCGCAGCTTATCCACCGCTCACCTAAGTTGAAGTCCAATTCCTCAAAGGGGATAGGGGTCGGCACCGCATCTTCCAACGCTCTCAGTGAGCGCGTCACCCTCGGGTCGATGGTCTTGGTCAGCTCGCCTTTGCCGTCGCTCGCGTCCTCCTCGTCGATGCCGTAGGCGGTGCGTATCTCCTTGGCCTTCTCCACGACGTTGCCGCTGATGAACTTGGCGGCAATCTCGTAGCCGTTGGTGAGGGGGTTGTAATAGACGTCGCCGTCGAGTTTCGTCAGCAGCTCACGCTCGGTGAGTCCCGTCAGCGCCATCATATAGGGCATGTCGGGATAGCCCTTGTCATTCAGGCTCACGGCCAACGCCTCCTGCGGTGTGCCGGCCTCGTGAATCTCGTCAGTGGCAAAGGCTACGGGCTTGAAGAAGATGTCGGCCTTGGTCAACTCGCTACCGTCCCGCACTTCGAGTGCCAGCAGCTCCTCCGATACGCTCTTCACGATAGGGCGGTTGAGCGGAGAGTTAAACTGGCCGTACTTCTTCACCCATGCGTCGTAGAGCTTGTTGAGCTGCTTGCGGTCGGCCACGTCCTCGGTCATCGTCGTAGCCTCTTGCACATACAGCAGGTCGTAGATGTCGAGGATAGCCTTCAGTTCCTTGGCTTTCTTCTCGTCCTTGGTATCGGTGTGGGTAGTCTGCTGCTTCGTCTCGGCTTTCTTCTCCGCCTTGTGCCGGGTGTTGAAGAGTCCCACGTCGAGGTTCTCGGTCAGGTCCTTGCTCAGCATCGTGCGCATATCCTTGCTGATACCCTGCACGTCAAACTCGTGATGATAGACGAAGCCAGGCTTGCCATAGGCATCGGTGCCCACCTTTTTCTCGGTGGCGATGATATGGTCGGGGTGCATGGTGAAATACATGTTCGTGGGGCAGTCGCCGTCGAGATAGGGGGTGAGCAGAAAACTCTCGTCGGCGGTGACACCCTCTTTCTCTTTGTCTTTCTGCAATACGAGCAGGTCAGTGCCCACCTCCGTGCCGCTCTCCTTGAAGAGGTTGTTGGCCAGTCGGTAGGCACCAATCAGCCGGGCCTCTTTCAGTGCCTCGGCTATCTGGTCGGCATCGTGGTTGAGATAGTTGCTCGTGATGATGTACGCCTCGATACCACCGTCGCGCAAACAGTCCAAACCTTTCAGCACATAGTAGCGATGGATATACTTTGCCGCAGCTCTCCGCGCGGGATTCTTGCTGTTGGTATAGTCGGGGTCGAACACACGAATGTCGCCAAAGGGAACGTTGGTGCTTACGAGGTCGTAGGTTCCCAACTCCTCTTTAGGGAAGTTCTCGAAACCGTCAACCCTCACTTCCGCTTCATGCTCCATGCGCTTGCCGAGGATAGTACCGGTGAGCAGGTCTTTCTCATAGCCCACCATCTTCTCCTGGTCTCTCGACGTACAGTCGAGAATGCCGCTGAGGAATACCCCGCTACCTGCTGCAGGGTCGAGGAAACTCGAACCAATGGCAGCTTTGACGCCCAACACAGCAATCAATCCTTGCACGAACTTGCTTGGTGTATAGTATGCTGTCAGCACTGACGACCGCAGCGAGTTCATCCACCGATTGTACTCGTTCATGTCCTTGCTGTGATGGAGCAGCAGCTGAGCCAACTCCCGAATGTCGTCCCAATAGGGCAGCATGGTCTTAGGCCACTCACATTTGTCAGTGTGTGTGGCATAGAGGATGGCGTTGATACCACCAAACCCCGTGTATTTGTCGAGGACGTTTTTGTTGCCCTCGCCCGTCAATGCGTACTTGATAGCCGCAATGTTGTCTTTCAGTCGTTGTGATATGCTCATAATATGTTACTTTGTCTTATTCACGCAGTCTTGACTGCTTTCTTCTTGGCTTTAGGCTTCTTCGCATAGCTCGTGTTGTCGAAGATATACTCCACGACCTTGCCGACTTGCACCTCGCGCTTGCCGTTCTGCATGTGGCAGAACCAGTCGTCCTTGCCTTCTTCCACCGTCTTGCCCACCATAAGGTTTATCATCATCCAGTCCATGTCGCTGACCTCCACATAGTCGTCATAGCCAGCCGTGGTGAACACGTCCGATACCGATCCGAGTTGTTCCAGGATAGAGGCTTTAGCGAGTGTGCTCATACGTCGCACAGCGTTGAAGAGCGAGATGCGTCCGAACCGCTCGTTCCATGGGGTAACAATGTCGCCATAGGCAGAGTTATAGCTCTCGAACAGGCACGCCGTCTCGTTCGCCTCGTCCACCGTCGGGCCGTCCTGCCAATTGAGTTGGTAGGCATAGCTTATCACTTTGCTTTTCGTTACACGTATTGCCGCGCCGGGAAACCTTGCCTTTAGCATCTTGCTCAGGTTGCTGACGGCCACGGTCTCCTTCTCTTCTGTCGTGAGTGCGGCAGAGATAGCAATCAGCTTGCCCTCCCACGCCGCAATCAACGGCTGTTGCTCGGCAACTATCTTTGCCTTCAGCTCGGCCATCTTGCGCTGACGTTCCTCCTCTTTCCGCTGCTTCTCGGCGGCCATCTGAATGAACAGGGCGCCGAACATAACGGCGGCGCTGACGTGTACGTAGTAGTCGCTGACAACATGGTCGCCCTTGGGGTTGCCGAAGAAGCAATAGCGCTGAGAGCGGAACATCACCACCTTAGGCACACGCTTACCCTTGGCGGTATTGGTAGGATTCTGCAACGTCTCCCAACCACCATAGATGCCGTCGATGGCACAGCTCAGACTTCTCTCCATAATCTCCTTGTCGCCCAACTCGACGACGGCCTCTATCTTCACCACCGTCTCGGGCTCGGCGGCATGGTCGAAGAACATGCTCACGATGTCACGACCACGGAGATAATCCCACGCATAGGTTCCGCCGCACCCCTGCTCCACCTTACGGGCATAGATATAGGCACCGGCTTTAAGGGTGTCGAATCTGACATTTTTGTTGCGTCGGGCCTCGTTGATGACATCGTTCACACGGTTGGCATCACGCTGCTCACGCTCAGCCCGTTCCCGGCGTTGCCGTCCCTTGGCACTGGCACGATAGTCACCATGGAGTTCCGCAAGGCGTTCCTCGTATTGTGCCTGCATCTCCTGGAACTTTGCCGTGGCATCGGGGTCGTCGAGGTTACGGTCTGGGTGCAACTTTACGACCAGCCGGCGATGCTCCTTTCGTAGCTCGTCCTCGGTCGTACAATGGTTGAAATATTCTGGTATCATAAATCGTTTTGATTATCTCCTTATGCTTAGAAACCGAATATCTTATGCATAATTCGTTTCTCCTCTTCAAGCGTTGGCAAAACAGTATTGTTGCAGGGAAAGCAATCCGCTATTGGCCAGAAAAAATCATTATCAATCTCCGCCCATCCGTACGCTTCCCTTAATCCTGTCACAATGTGTTTTTTCGATTGCGAATGTAGGTCGCAATAGACCTCCATCCCAATCCGTATCTCTTCTGCTTTTTCTGTCATGATGCTACTCGACTTCGTAGATATAAATCAGGTCGTCATTGTCCTTGAGAATCGCATAGATTTCTCTGTCGAACGTTCTTTCAAATCTGTCGTTGTAAGAGTAGTAGAACTTCATCTCTTTCTCAGGTGTCTTTAAGGTGTTCCCCTTGTCGTAAACAACCTCGAAATTCTTACCGAACATCTGTTGAAGACACGAATATATACTTGTAGCTTCATCAGCCGTAAAAGTACCGTTGTTGTTTTCATAAGAATTTCTTGTTAATTCGTCGATGATGTCAAATGCTTTCATTTTGCGTTTAATTTTAGTTGGACAATGTAGCCGTATATTCGTTAGAGAACATACGACTTAACGTCTTAGATTTTTACATCGTACTGCTTTACCTTTTTATCCTTGCATACACCGAGTAGTTTACACTGTTTGTCTGGTACAAATTTCCACGTGAAAAGCACCACCACAGCTTTGTCTAACTCCTCGCCGTAACGTTGGCGATATTCGGCTATCTTACGTTCTACATAGCCGCCTACTTTTGAAGTGCATACGACCTTGCGGTCTCCGGTTATAAAGTCTCCGTCTTTGAACTTGAAATTGACCTCACATTTGATAAATTCTTTCTCCATGTTCTTTGCGTATTAAAAGTTAAGAGAAATGCCCACAGGTTAGTGTGGGCAAACCGTTACATCATTTGGACAGCCGTAGGCAAATCCTCGTACACGTGGTGAGAGCCTCTAAAAGTCCATCCGTTATTATTCTCATAAGTTAAGTTCTTTGTATTTTGTTCATTTGCTCTTCGGTGTATATCTCGCTATCATCCACATACACCATAGGCATGGAAGAGCACAGCCCATCAATGGTGTCGATAGCTTCCTCCACAGTCTTAACGTCGGTGCCATAATATCTGTTGATATAGGGCACGGCTTCCTCGCCTTTCCATTCGTCCAGTCCTTGGAATGGCTCAAGGCCAAGGTCGTCGTCCTCCAACTGATATTTACCTTCGAGGTCTTTATCATTGCAGTGCGGTTCCTGCCCGAACTCATCAATGCCCTGCCATCTTAGAGAGAAGTCTGGCCAACGCTTATGGATGCAACGCAACACACCCGGTTGGAAACTCCATGCCCCACAATAGCGCACGCTCAGGATGTTGGAATCTTGGCGCTGAAGCTGTTCGGTGTACGCCCTGCGACTTTCCACCGTGCTTGGGTCGAAACCCATCGCTGCGATAGACTTGTAAAACGTGTAATAATCCTGCCTGGTTTGGCCTCCGTCTATCTCCTGTTGAAGGATAGACTCCAGTTTGTCGAGGTCATTTTCTCGGCCTCTGACAACCAAATCAACATAATAATCGTTTGCCATCGGAAATATATTTTGGTTAGATTCTCAGAATACAAAAAAGGCCGACACGTCTCACGACGCACCGGCTCGAAACAACTTTCAAAAATCTTACGTCGTATGGCACGTAAGTTATGGGTGTTCTCCTTTCATTCATAGATGATAGCGGTTACTCCTGCGGCGCCATGTTCTTGGCGACGTAGGCGGGAGTGTAGTAGAGCGATACCTTCAGCGTATCAACTTCGTTTCCCGACTGCTTAATCTCCGGCTCCACTTCCTCGCCCGTTAACGCGTCCTTCAGTATTTGTATGCGGTCTCTCATTTCCAGAGAACCGCAATAGCGAGGAAGATATTTCACATTTAGCTTATTCAGGCCGAGCCACCAATTCACTATCACGGGCTCACGATGGATGAAGCCAAGCACATCATGTAAGTTCACGTAACCCGGCCGTTCGTTGTCGATATATTCGCCGTCGTCGAAGAGGTCATCAAACAAGGCGTCGCTATGCAGGTCGGCGCCCTCGTTGATACAGGCTCCCACCCGGCGCCTCTCAAAGCGTCGCTTCACCTCGTCAGACGTAGCGGTCTTGTCGAGAATGGCGAGATAATTTTCGCACGGCACATAGCGCTCTTGAGTCTGAGGACAGAAGAACACATCGGCCACGCAGTCCCCAGATGCCTTGTAGAACTCCTTATAGTCGTACTTCTCGTGACCATCGGCCACGCAACCGCGGTTGATAGAGAACAGACATCTCACGATTTCAAACATCGTGGCGTCTTTCTTAAATCCATAGTCAGTAAACTGACCACACGGCACGAACTTGTAACCGCCATAGGTAAAACTCTTCAAATTATTATTTACCATAATTATGCTGTTTGTCGTTTTGTTACTCTGTCTTAGAATGAAAAAAGGCCACGCGTCTCACGACGCATAGCCTTCAGCTTAACTTTCAAAAATTTCGCAATTATGATACCGCGAATGTGGTTCTCCTTTCATTCCGCAAAGGTAATAATAATCTTTGGATTAGAAGCTCACGAAGTGGATAAAACCGTCTCGCGTGTCGGCCTCCTGCTGACAGCGTCGCATGATGTCGAGGGCTTTCTCGGCTGTCACACCTGCCTCGTCGAGAGCTTTCTTGATAAGGTCGCTCTCCATGAACAGTGTCGGGTCGTCGATATACACCATGAGGTTCTGCATGGCATCCTCGTAGCCCATCACGTTACACTCGAAATAGTCCGAGTACATTCCGTCCTCGCTGCCAACCGCATTAGGCTCACCACCTAACGCGGCCAACAGCTCGTAGAAGGCATGCACCTTGTTATGGAAATCGCAAGAAGTCTCAACGTATTCCACCTCGTACTTCTTTGCCACATGAAGATTCTGTCCCATAGTCGTAATGTATTAAAGGTTTATAGAAATAACTTTTCGTAGTCGATGCCGATAGCTTCGGCGATACAGTTCAAGTCCTTGTAGCTCCACTGGTGCATAGAGAACAATTCTTGGACAGCAACCTCGGTCTGCTCCGTCACGTCCTCCAACCGCACATAGAACCGCTCGTTGTTGGGGTCGTCATATTGCTTGGCCAACTGCTCGTTAATCACCACCGTATCGCCCTCCTGCTTTATCCACGATGGGGTATCAATGAAAGTGGGGATGTACGTGTTGAGCCACCGCATAGCCGCCTTTAGGTTGCCAAATGTGTGTGTCCAATGCGTCACCTTGCCGTGTCGTTCAGGCAGCTCGGCATGGATAACACAGATATAAATCTTATCACCACGCTCGTTGCTGTTCTCGTAGGCGTGCAGCTTAGCGTCGAGGATAAGCTGCTCCAACTCGTTGGCATAGTAGCCTTGGGCGTACCGCTCTGTCTCGCCATCGTTCCACTCGATATAGAGGCTATAGCAGTTGTCCTCTTTCTCGGTGTGCAGTTGCGCACCATAGTCTTTCAACATTAGATTGGCATCTGCCAACATCGTTTTCCAATTTTCTTGTGCCATAGTTCGTATGATTTAGTTGTTGTTATTGTTTATGTCGCTACGCTTATCGGGGGTCGCTTCGCTCGAAATGAAACGTAAAATTATCCGTAGAATTAAATTTAGAATTATCCTGCACAACCTGCAACGAGCATGGTATGCGATAGCTAATTTTACGTTTAATTCTAAAGTTAATTTTACGTTCCATTTCAAGCCGCGAAGCGGCGACCAAAAAAGAAGAGCGCGAAGCGCCCCTCCCTTAGCGTCTTACGCAACCGTGAGCAGCTTGGGGCTCTCGTTGCCATTAGCCACCTCGTCGTACTTGCGCAGGATATAGTTCACGGCTTTCTGTACCTGGTCGATGACAGCCGGCACGAAGTCCTTGTCAGTGCGCAGGGCGCGTCGCCAACTCTCGACATAGGCGATAGTGTTTTCATCGAGCAGCTTGCCGATGCCGAGCATAGAGCAGACACATGCCGACGAGAGTTCAGCCACAAACTCCTCCATGGCATAGTCCTCAGTACCGAAGGCGCCCGTCACCTCACGGTTCACGGCCTTGGCCGTGGAGTGTGCCATCTCGTGCAGAGCGGTGCCATAGAACTGGGCGTCGCCGAGGAAGTTCTTACGCTCGGGCAGATGTATCTCGTCCTTGTTTATGAGGTAGCAACTCTCTCGTCCACCGAAGCGGATAGGACAACGCCAACCGTCAAAGAGTATCATGTGCTCCAACACGTCGTCGCGCACGCCCTCCTCGTAGTCATGCTCTGGTGTCTTGGTCATCTCGGCATAGTCGTCGGGGTAGAGCGTGGCGAAGTTCGTTTGGTCGAGGTTATAGACCAGATAGCTCTCCTGTATGAACCACGTCTTGCCTTCTTGCTTCTCCTCAAAGGTCAGCTCGTCCCATTCCTCGTCGGTCAGCTTGTTGCCGTCGGCATCGTAGTGGACAGGCTTATAGAAGATAATCGGGAACCTGCGCTCCACGTCCATCTCCGGCATCCCGTTGTCGCCGAGGATAACCATGCCGTCGTCGTCGAGTTTCGGAGTGGCGTTAGCCATAAGGCCGTCGTACTTCAATTCTCCGTTCTCGTTCTTCATCTGACTCTTGGTGATGAAGTACGGTGTGTTCCAGCCTCTCACGCTGATAAGCATAGAGAGCCAGAAATAATTGCTCTTACGGTATGGCTTTCCCTTGCGATAGAGGTTGCAGGGCGCACCCACCGTGGCAGCCACCCACGGCTGCTTGTAGTTGTGCTGCTCCATAGAGTTCAGCGCCTCGATGAACAGCTCGGCATACTTGGCCTTCATAGAGTCCGACATGCGCAGACCCTTACGGCCACCCTTGTGATTTCTTTTCGTTGCCATAATAGTTCCTCCAATAATTTATGGTTGGTTATGCTGCTTTAGCTTGTGCTCTCGATTTCTTCTCCAGCTTCACGAACTCCGCCTTGTTGTCCGTGATAAGCCGACGTATCTCCTTGTCACGCTCCGGCACCGCATTGCAGGCGGCACGGCACTGCACGATAGTGTTCGATGCCATGTTGTATTCGATGGTGGCCAAACGCTTGCCGTTGTCGTCCTTGGCAGAGAGGATAAGACTTTCGGGGTGGGTAAAATAATTCCAATAGCCCATGCGGTACACGCAGTGGTGCATGTGCTCGGCTTCTTCCTTGAACTCGTCAACGCTTTGCAGCGGGAGGATAGTAAGGTTCGTGGAAGTCAAGTCGATTGTCAGCATCTTGCCCATGTGCTCGGGATAGTGTTGCGCTGCCTCGGCCTCCAGCTTGGCACGCTTAGCGCACTCCGCATTGTAGAGTATCATCTCTTGCCTCCGTCGCTCTGCCGCCATAGCCTGTAGTCTGGCTTCGGCAATTTCGTCGATACGCCTCTTGCGCTTCAGCAACATGTCATGCAGGGCGTGCAGATTGTCGGGACACACAAACTTAGGATTGTGGATGTCCATGTGCAGGTACGTCAGCAGATAGAGCGTGTCAAGCCACATCGAAGGGTCGTCGATATGATATTTATGTCGGATGCAAATCTTCACGGCCGCCTCCCCACCATGGGGCAGACGGGTTCGGTTACGCACAAGATGGTTGAAGAGCGGTGTCTGAGAAGCAGACAGCATCGTCTCAGCGATAGGATAGGCTATCACACGGATGCAGCTGGTGTTATAGTCGAACTTTTCCATCAGTCCCGGCACGTCCTTGTACTGCCACTGCTTAGTGAGCGATTTAATCTCGTAATCCCACACATAGAGATTCTTCCGCATCATGGAGCCCCAACTCATGCAGTTAGGTGACACCTCCCGGCGAAGTATCAATGGTGAGCACTTGCTGAAGGCGTCATACGCATAGGACATAGGTAGTACAGTACGCTCCCACACCTTGCGCTCTCCCGTAGGAGCATACATGATGCGCTCAATCTCCCACGCATACACCTGCGCTGCCTTGCCATATTGCAGCTTACGCTCCACGCGGACATACCGCACCAACTGAATGTCACGCTTAGCCTCGAAGATAGCAATATCACGAAGCTCGGTATCCACTCGGCGGCGATGTAGCTCCACCGTCTTTTTCTCCGTCCACTTGGCATGGCACTGAGGACATTCGTGCTGGCCGATAGGGTTGATAGAGCAACCGCACTCGGTGCAGAAGTACACCAGCTCGCCACGCAGCACCCTCGAAGCAAGGCCGGGCTTGAACAGTTTGCGATAGAGGCGGTGAGTCTCCGTCTTGCCGGGTTTGTCATGCAGACGCTTGTTGATAGCGGCGCAGCGTCTGCCAAATTCTGTCACTCGTTTCATTTTTTGTCCTCCTGCTTTAAGTCCTCGTCCGTCTCGTCATAGTAGTGTACGGCCATGCCGTAGATTACCTCTGGAGAGCGGAAGATGCCCACGGCAGACTTGCCTTTGCGGTTGGCCTTGGCCACCTTCAGCATCTTGCCGAAGATGTATTCACAGCATCCGTCAATGCTCTTTCCGGGTGCTGCAAGTTTCTCGATGATGTCGGGACGGGAATACAGATACCCCTCAATAGCCTCCTTGAACTCCTTGGGGATGACATAGCTCGCACCGCCCTCGCTCTTTTTGGTATCGGCGTGGGCCTTGGAAGTACGCTTAGACTCGCTCTTAGGCCGAGCCTCTTGTTCACGCTGCTGCTTCAGTTCCTCGGCAGCGGCCTTGATAGCTGATAAATCAATAGCCATAATTGCTTGAAATTTGAAAGTTGTTGATGTTAATATAAGGGGGTCGCTACGCTCGAAATTTTACTTAAAATTTCAAGCGTAGCGCCCAAAAGATAAGCACGAAGTGTACCCGGTTACGCTGCCTTGATGATAGGCTCTAAATCTTTTATCTTGCAGCCTAACGACTTGGCCAGCGTCTCGAACGCGCGGCGGATGCGTGCTTTCACCTGTGCCTCGGTATAGAGCTTCTCGCCATCGGTAGCGGACGACTTAGAAGCCTTGGCCGTCGCCTTGGCTTTCTCAGCCTCCTGCTTCTTTGCCTCACGCTGAGCCTTGCGCTCCAGATACTCCGCCTTCTGCTCGGCACGCTTAGCGGCCAGGGCCTCGGTGTTCGTCTCAACGATGTCGAGGAGGTCGTCGAAGTCGCAGCCCTCGTTCAGAGCGTTGCACACCTCACGGGCAGCGTCGGTATAGCGTGGGCTAAACAAGAGCACATAGACACGCTTGCCGTCCTTGCGCTCCCATGTGTGGGAGGCATGGATTTCACCTGCACGCTGATAGGCGGGCTCGTCCTCGTCGAGACCCACTATCTTTCCGGCTTCCTTGCCACGCTTGGTGGTGTAGGTCGCAAAGGTGTACTTACCCTTAGCGGTGCGCTTAGTGGCCTTCGGCTTAGGCCCGGCCTTAGGCTCGGCCTTGACAGGCTCTTCCTCGATAGTCTCGCCCTCGTCCTCGTCATCGACAGGCTGCTCACGCACCTTATCCTTGACGATGCGCCCAGTGACCACACGGAGCTTGACTTTCGGGCGTACTGGCACCGGCTCCTCGTCGATAACTTCCTCGGCGTTCTCTTCCTCGACCTCGTCCTCGATGGGTTCGCTCTTAGGCTCGGCCTTTGCCTCGGCCTTTGCCTTTGCCTTGGGCGCCTCCTGCTTAGGCTCGTCGTCAGCCCAGTGCATCTTGCCCTGCTCGACGAGAGAATTGATAGCTCCTTTCGTCATGGGGAATGTCTGTTTCATGCCCTCGCGCTGGAAGTCTACGACCACGCGGTCGCCGTCAACGCTCTTTATTGTGTACGTGGCAGCACCGCTACCGATAACTAACACTCTGCCTACTTCAAAATTGTTTGCCATAGTTGTAAGAATTAAAAAGTTGAATATGTTGATTGATTGTTATGCGACCTTAGTGTCTAAGTCCTTCATCATGCCCTCGGCCACTACTTCCGTAGGGGTAGAGCCGTCGGGGGTGGCGATGATAGCATAGTGGGCATCGTCACGGGTCAGTGTACGAAAGAGCCATTGAAGGTTTTTCTCGATGGCCTGCTTACGCCACCCTGCGAGATACTTTAGGGCCGTGGACGCTCGTTTGCATGCCACGCGGTTGAAATCGTGGTCGACGGTCTCACCATTCGACAGACGCGACGCGTCACGATAGGTAGGAGCACCATACCAGTGCTCCACGATAAATGTCTGTTTAGCCATGGATTTGATTTAGGGTCGCTACGCTCCAACGGATTAGGAGCGATAGCGACAAATGAAATACTACGCGATGAGTCCTCCGAATGGGCCATCATCGGGGTGTACACTCTGCACGTCTGCGATGATGGCACGTGCCTGACGTGCGCCACCCTCACGTGCGATGTCCTGCAGGGCTGCCTTTGCAGCCTCCGTTTCCTCAGCCGTTAGGCCGAGGTTCATAGCCATGGCAGCAGTGGCAGCTGCGATGGACATACGTTTAACACTTTTGCGAATAAGGTTCTTGCGGAAATCAAACTTGATAATCATAGCGATAAGTTTTTGAAAGTTGATACGATGTTAATAGATATTAGTCGAGGGTGATATTGCACGCATGAGCCACATGCTCCAGGGCGAGGAACACCACCACGCCAACACATACGGTCACGATAGCGTCGGGGAACACCCAGAACCCCGTGAGGTCGAGATAATCAACCATGAAGTTGGCCACCAAAACGGCTGCATAGAGAGCCGCGCCAAGATTTGCCGCGATGACCACGACGGCCATAGCTACACGAACGATTTTCTTCATTTTTGAAAGCTAAAGTTTAGTGTTTGTTTACTCTGTTACTTTGTCTCTTAGGCGACGTTGCTCATGTCGTCGTCGTGGTGCATATCCTTGCGGATAGCACGATGGTCGTCCTCGTCGTCGAAAGCACCGACAACGGAGCCCACAACAAGAAGCACCGTGACAGTCACGGCAATGACAGCATTGTCGCTCCAGTCGAGCATGATAGCGGCAACGCCTGCGTTTATGGCCACGATGATGGTCACTAACATACGAAGTATAGTTTTCATAAGCGAATAAGATTTAATCGAAATCGAAAGCGGACTCGATAAAAGTCCGCAACTTAGTCTCACTCCACTTACACCCTAAATCCCGGGCGAAAGCGTATAAGATATTCTTCACCTGCACCTCGGTGTAGGTGCGCTCGTTCCTAAGCTGCTGAAACTTGGGGACGAGCTTTATAACCAGTGCTTTTTCTGCCATAGCGATATTACTCAAGCAAGGGCATTAAGCAACCATGATGCGTTCATAGTCTGTCCTCCGATAGTTTATTTTTTGAATGGATATTTATATAATCCCAGTAAAACGAACCACGAGACAGCGCAGCCTATTACACAGACCAATGGCAAAAAGGCCAGGCACCACGCGCCCTTGATTGATAGCTCGTCCTCTATCCAACGGGTCACCAGCGCACCCACATAGAGCGAGAATGAACACAATACCGTCATCGTTGTATAGAATGATACGACGGATACGATTGATAAAAACTTCTTCATTTTTCTGTCCTCCGAAAATTAAAAAATTCTACTTTTGCAAACACAGGTAACACGGCTACCTGCAAATCTCTTCACCACGATACGACGGGCAACAGTGCCCATCTTTTCGCTTGATGCTTTGTTTTTGGCCTTCTTTGGCTGACGCACCCCCTGCCCATAGAAGAACATCTGTTTGGTGCTCTCTTTGCGCATAGGCTCCGGCATCGTCTCACGGCGCACCGCCCGACGGCTGCCCTCCAGAGAAACGCCATGCTCACCCCGACGGATAGCACGACGCTGCTCTCTCTCACGATAGGCACGCAAACGCTCTCTATTCGCTTTGCGCTGCTCTTTCCATGCAAGGCTTTTTGATAAGCGGATAGCCTCGTTACGCTCTTTCTTTTCCTCACGCTCTACCCACTCCGTGGGCAGGATAGCGCACAGGTCTGATAATGTTGCCATAGTTCGTAATCGTTAAAACATTGGGTCTACAATTTCTCCGTTCTCGTCTACCTCCTCCTCCGAAAGGAAATAATTAGCTCCTACGTAGTCCGTGAGCGAATAGCACCATATAGCAGGCTCGCCTCCTAAATCGTCAGCCTTAAACGTGACGCTCGCACCAAGCACCCCTGCAAGTGCATAGAGCGCAGCCATAGCCTGCTCTTTGGTATCATACATGGCAAGGATAGCCACGTTATAATGCTCCTTGCCGATAGTCTCTTCTCTGTTGAGTGTGAATTTTGTCATAGTCGTAATTTTTTGAAAGTTATACAAAAGTTCCGTGTGGGGAATCGAACTCCATAGCACCTTAACAGTGCCACACCATGCACGGATAGCACACCCCGCCCCGTAGGGGATAGGGTGCATGATAGTATTGCATTAAGCGGCCTTCTTGCTGCTCTTGCGAGCGGACTTTTTAGCCTCCTTTTTTGCGCCCATAGCAACCTCCTGCTTAGGCTGCTCTTCAACGAACATAGTCCATGTGCCATCAGCATCCTTCACGACGTGTGCCCACTGCTCAACCTTTTTGTCGGTAGATACGTTGACATAGCCCTCCTTGATAGCGGCACACGCTTTCTCCGACTTGTCAATCTTTGCGAATGTGTCCTCCACAAAGACGCTCTGCTGCAAACCACGCAGAATGTTGGTCTGATTGACAACGACGGCGTTGTCAAACTTTTTTTTGTCGGTAGCACTCACCACAGGGCAAAGGGTCTGCACTGATACACGGGTGTACTTGCCCTCCACTTTCCGCTGATAGAGCGGATATTCGTAGCCCATGAAGTTCACCATATAGGGCACACCATATGCCATATACACCTGCCCGTCCTTCATCATGCGTCCGCTCCAAGCCGTGAAGATGTCCTTTGGCTTGTAGCTGTTCTTTGCCACGTGTACACCGAGGGACTGCATGAGTTCCAACGGGCGCACCTTCTCCTTGTCGCTGATAGCCACGTAGCCACCGATGCCAGAGATAGCCTTGCACACCTGATTCCATGACATAGCCTTTGCAGCCATAGACTTAACACCATTGTTGATTGACTTTTTGCTTGTGATAATCATAATCGTAAATTTTGAAGTGAAACATTATTGTTAGCCCCTAACTCAAGGGAATCGAACCCAAGACACCCAAAGGGTGCAACCATTTAGGGATAGTACCTGCCCCCTGCTTATTTCCATAGGTCTGTTTTTCGCTTTCCCTTTTGCACTCCGTGCTTTCCGTGTTTTCTTTTGCAAGAACTTTGCACTTATTAAGGGAGGCAAAATTGCATACAAAAGCAATTAAATGCGATTACCCTTAACGTTACTCGCTGAAACATAGCTATTTATTAAGCGTTTAGCAACTTCTCTAACACGTACTACAGAGACACTTATCCTGCATACACCGGGTTATGGTACCCTCCGGTATATTGCTTTCGGCCGGCGTAAAACGCACCCTAACTAATAAGTAGGTTTACACTCTATTACAAGTGTAACATTGCAGGCAGTCTATCTCTCCCTCCGTGTCGTATGTAAATATGTCAAATATCACTTGTAAACTTGTTGTTTCTTGTTTACGGTTGCAAAGGTATAACGTTTTTTGTTACCCACAAAATGTTTTTTGGGTTTTAACATGAAATTAACATAATCTTTTTTGTTCACCTTATTATATAGGGAACTAAGGGTTGTTAACAGTTGTACTGGCTACTTGCATACGTACATATTTATCGCGCGCGCGTACCTATTAAGCGAAAAAAGTTCATCTCTGGTTATCCACGACACCAACGACACCAACGACACCAACCACACCACGACACCAACCACACCAACCACACCACGACACCACGACACCTTTGCATATTTGCACCCAACGCCTGAGAGAGAACAGCCCCCCACCGCTTAGCGAGGCGCGGGCAGTTCTTTTCAAAAAAAAAGAATTTGAAACATTTTTTTGCGACATGTTACAAAAAAAGAGGATTGGCAAAAAAACAAAAGGCAATCCGCAAGAAAACTGCGGATTGCCTTTTGTTTCAAAACGAATAGGAAAGTTTAAGTCCTATTCATTGACAGCGACGATTTCGCAAATGGAAACCACCACCTTATTATTTAGAGCTGCTTGAACTGCTGTTGTCAAAAGCGTTTTCGTCAGGCACAACTTCCACATTCTCCAAGAAACCGACTATAGACATAATCTCCACATTGATAATATCGACATCATCTTCACTGATATTACCATAGTTGTTACTTGACGGGCCACCAAAAATCATGCGTTTCTTCGTCTTACTCCAGCCCAACATGCGTTCCATGAGAGCCGTGGCGTTAAGATATTTACCTAACTGGTTGATTGGCTCTATCATGCCTGGATCATAGGTGCGTCCATGCTTATTGGTGTACATCTTGTCAGTACCAAAGTGCAATAGACAACCACGCAACTCATTGGCAAAAACATGGAGTGCATCATTGAGCTTCTGAATATTCTCAACCGTGAAGTAGCGAGGATTGCCGTGCCGGTTCGGGCGATGGCAGAAATCAGAGAGAACTGTAGAGGGGGTACTGCCCATCAACTCCGCAATGCGAGACATCTTTATGCCATGTTCAAGAATAAACTTGTACAATGTGTCTTGAGACACTTTCATTTTTTCCTTATTCATATTGTTGTAGCTTTATTTTTCATTTGCAAATGTACAATATTTTCTTTTCACCTCCAAACAATCTCGCAATTTTTTTCACTGACCCCCTCATTTTTAACAATTATACAATGTTTTTATTTCACCCTACATATATAAAAAAAGAGGACTGTTGCGCTGAACAATCCTCCACATTGATGGGGCCCTATCCCCTGCCGTCACTCATTGCCTCCCTTACCCTCCGAGCTGCTTGCCGACGAGCCGCCTGCAGTGCCACCGGGGTTGTTGTTGGTGGTGCTGCTGCCGCCCGTTGTTCCGTCGCCTTTCGCCACGGCATCGTTTTCGCCGACACGCTTCCACGACACACGGGCGGCGAACTGCTGCTGGACGGCCTGGGAGACAGTGGCACCGATGGTGCTCTTCGCTCCGGCGAGGGTGAGCATGTCGGCGGTGGCAACCTTCGTCACCTTACCGTCCTTATCTACCTCGTCCTTCACCGACGCGGTGATCTGCGGAAAGAACACCACCACGTCGCCGAGCTTCACACGATGTCCGCGCTGCACGTTGCGCTGCACAACGTCAGCATAACGGTTGAGGACCATCGTCACCATAGCTGGATTGACACCCGTGCCCTCTGATACCTCGTCCGCAAGGTCCTTAGTGTCGAGGGTACTGTAACTAACTGCCTGGGCGTAGAAAGAGTGCGTGCCCACGGCTTTGTTCTCCTTAATGCAATACTTTATTAATGCCATAACGAAAACATTTTTAATAGTTGGACAATGTGTTGTCGGCTAAAAGCCTCTGAAAAATCATAGTTCTGTTTTCAGAAAAACATAGTTCTGTTTGCTGGAAATCATAGTTGTGAATCTCCTAAGCCACTATTGTGACTTCCCGGGCGCTCCATCGTCGGAATGGTGAAAGAGTGTGAAAGGTATGGGTCAAACTTGTTTTTCAACTCCTAATTCCTCACTGCTCACTCTCCTGCTTTCCCATCACCACCCGACTTCTGAGGTTACTGTCCTTGGGGTTGTCGAGCTCCACCAGTCCGTCCATGGCGATGAATATTCTCTTCTTCTTCCCTTTTGACTCAATGGCCTTGCGGACCCGGATGCCGCGCTCGCCGGGGAAGATGGCGAAGGCCTCATGGGTGGGGTCGAAGTGTGACTCAGCCACCTCACGTTTGAGGTTGTTGGCAGGCAGGAACTTCACGATGAGACGTGGCGGCAGCTCCACCATGCGTGTGGTGCCGTCTTTCTCGATACGCTTATAATGGCGTGCAGGACGCTGGCGCACGACGAAGGTGCCGAAGCTCTCCACCGTCACGCAGCGGTAGTTGCCCTCGCAGAGCATATACCGCATCTCGTCGAAGAGGGCGGGGAGCACCACCTGGCAAGTGGCGATGCTGATACCACTGCGTTTAGATACGGCCTGCGCAAGCCTGTATAGGTACTTCTTCGGTTCCATGAGCTAATCAAAAAAAAGAGATGTTGACGATATTAATAATTGCTAATCGTGTGGGACAAATGGTGTTGCAGCTCCACATACAACATGACAGCATAGCTTGCCATGTCCTTCAACGTGTCCATCAGACTCTCGTCCTTGACTTCCGCCTTGCCATTCTTCACAAGACTCTTCACACGCTCCATCTTATCGTTAAGGCGTACAACACCGGCAGTAACACCGAACTCCTCGAAGCTCTTGTGGAACGCGTCACCGTAGTCCTTGTTCTTCTTGGCGTGAAGGTCTCTCATTTCGTCGAGAACGGACTCAAAGGTGTCGGATTCGATACCTTTTGTTTTGCCATGCGAGTACTCTTTCTCTTTGTTGCTTGCCATCTCTTTCAATCCATCAGAGAGCTGCTTCTTGACTTCCTCGCGTGTCTTTTCATCGCCTTTGTAAAGGTTGTCAACCTTTACAAAGGCGATGGTGATACATACCCCTGCGTCCAAAGTCTCCTTACATGGCTCTGCTCTAAAGATATCCTTAAAGCCTTTGGAAAACTCGTCAAAACAGTCAAGAGTCTCCTTGAGGATATTGCTCATGCCTTCCCTGTCGATGCCTTTGCAGTCGTCTTTCTGCACTTCCTCAAAGGTCTTTCTGAACGTGGCATCCTTGTAGGACTGAAAAGTCTTACCCTCTTTCACAACCCATCCGAACTTAGGAACGACAACCTTAAACTTACGCCCCCTCCTAAGGTCTTCGTAGACTATATTAAGGTTGCCGAAGCCGTCGTCCCGCGTACAACGGGACTTGGTAGTAAGACGGATAAAATTAGAGACTTCTTTCTGATTGTCCCCCTTCCACTGGATAGCCTCTACTGGCGTTTTTCTCATGTATCTCATAAGCTATTTTTTGTTTATATCTGTATGCGTATTTCGTAATTTATCTTAATCAAAATCAGGCAACTCAATATTGAAGTAGTCTTCTATCAGTTTCTTGTAGTCAGGCTTGTCTGAGAATACCCCCCCCTTAAATTCATCTTGACAAAATCCTTGTAGTGGTCGAAGAAAGTGTTTGCGACAAAGCATTCAAACACATCCGAGAATCTCTTTATCTTGGATTCCGGATGGCTCTTCAAGAACTCGTTTCCGCAGCGGAGATAAGCCTTTACCATACCCGGATATTGTTTGAACTCTTGCAGTCGCTTCTTGTAGTACACCAATGGACAGCACATACACCCAAGCCTTTTCGTGATGTCTATGCTTCCATCCTCACAATAATACAATGGATGGAGCTTTATCCCACGTTCCTCTATGAACTCCAGTTCGTCCTCGTCACTCCAGTCCAAAATAGGATAGATGGCGTTTACATGGTTCTTCTTACTGCCGAATATCCTGCACATCGTAGGCTCTGTATATCTATTAGCCCTCTTAGTACTCTCACACCTGCGTATTCCAATGACACAGTTGTCGAATATCTTGTACTCTTTAAGTACGTCGCAGCAAAATCTTCTAAGCCTACTGGGGTATCCTTTTCTCTTCATCAAAGAGAAAAACGACTCTTTGGGTCTGCGAATCTCCACACCGTTCTCCTTTATGTGTTTTATAGTCCCCGGTGGGTCAATGGTGGTGTTCTTGTAGATGGCACGATACTCTATTCCGCTCATCTTGGCAAGTTCCAATATGACATCCGAGTCCTTTCCACCGCTGTAAGCCACTTCCAATGGCTCACCAGCAGCCTTATAGCAGACCTGCAACAGCTTCACTGCCTGCCCAACCTTCTTCTCCAATTCCTTATTCATCTTCTTTGCGCACCCGGTAACCTTTTTGAACTTGTCAATCATACCACCAGCTCGAAGTCGTCCGCCCTGATGATGCAGCAGTCGCGCAGCCTTCTGGTTTGGCCGCTTTGCGTGAATTGGACGAGCCGTGAGGGATAGGCTCCTGGACAATGAGGTGGCACGTCAACGCTAAGGGTGACCACTTCCTCACCACGAATACAGTCTCCGTTGGATGCCGCCACATACCACACTCTCCAAGGCATGCGCTCGTGATTGGCAGTGAATCGCTCGGCAACACGCCGCAGTTCTGATAATGCAAGTTGCTTCATGACATGAATTTTACGTCACAAAGATAAGGCAACACGATAGCGATGGCAAGGGCGTTTATACATAATGTACGAGTTAGAATGTTGTCAACGAAAACGCCACTACCCCCAAAAGCTACAACAGGAGTAGTGGCGCGGACGGATATAATCTCGTTTCAACGTCGGTCGAAAACGAGGATAACGATGCAAGTCGTCTTATATCCGATAAAATTAGTGTTACTCGTATGCAAAGGTACGAAGATTCACAAAGACCACAAACTTTGTTTCAACTTAAATTGACCCAAGCCGATATTTAAGCTAACGGATAATAGTACATAATATGTTGTTAATCAGACGGTTAAATGGCATAAAGTATTTTGCCGTTTAAGTTGGTGGGTTCCGTTTTGCTTTTTGTATATTGCTGATTTTCAACGGTTTACAAAAAATTTGCGCGGTTTTTAGTATATAGAATATATTTATTATTATTTTTTTATTTGAAATTTTAGCTTAAAATATATATTA
>ERZ1026864.221-NODE-221-length-40354-cov-20.973151_pt1 | contig 40354 bp, 33 predicted proteins | sample MGYA00380162_ERZ1026864 | MGnify/ENA primary metagenome ERZ1026864 (study PRJEB33269, sample SAMEA4719798) | human gut metagenome | biome: human-associated habitat; feature: organic feature; material: feces | place: Cameroon | collected 2013-10 ... | reverse complement strand
CAAAGTGGGAGGATATTCCGGAAGATTTTGAATGTCCGTTATGCTCTGTAGGAAAGGATCAATTCTCAGAAGCATAAATATATTATGATAGGATTATACCAATGAAAGAAGAACTAAGAAAGTAAATGCATGTATTTTACGACAGAGTTACGACAAATGGTGAGCTATGATATAGCAAAAAATATTTTTAACCTTAAAAAATAGGTTGATTATTTTAAAGATACTGTATATACTAAAGTTAGAAGTAAATGTTTACCGCTTGCTGATGGTGCGGGATATAAATGATTCAGTTCGTAAATGAAGCCACTTACTATACAGGTGGGATAAAAATAGTATAGTTTGTAAATGTTCCCCATCAGTAATTGCTGATGGGGAATTTTGTCATACAGGAAAGGCTGTTTATGGAGATGCGATAGGAATATTCTTAGCATATCAAGGATGAATTTTTTGACTTGGTTCAGGATAAAAAGAATCCAAAAACATATTGGATGATACCGATTAGTTCACACGCAGAAAAATATAAAGGAATCATTGAGAAGAAAAAGAAACGATATGGCAAATACAATAATAAAATGTGATGCTGATAGTTATATACGCTCATAAAATGCGAAAAAATGAAAGATTGTCAAATGTAAAAAATTGCGATAGAATACAAGGCGATTTTATTTGGATTGAATGAAATCTGATGTAGATGGAGGAGACAGACGAAACGATGAGATTTCTTCAGAAACAATATAATAAAAAATGGATGCTGCCGTTGATGACTTTTATAGTCGGGTGTTTAATTTTGACGGCGTTTTTATATCATTCTTATGATACAAACCGAAAACAGGTGCGGACGATTACGGAGTTGAACGCAAGCACCTATGCGGAACGACTACGCGATGATATGAATCGCGGGGTTGCTATTACCGATGCACTGAAAGCAATTATAATCAGCGGGAATGGAACAATCGATAATTTTGAAAAGGTATCTGAGAATCTGATGTCAGATTTTGTTCAAAGCATACAGATTGCACCGGATGGGGTTATCACGGAGATTTACCCGGAGGAAGGAAATGAGGAAGGAAAGATAGATCTGCTTCATGATGAAAGCCGTGGGGAAATCTGCCGCTATGGAAGAGATAACAACTGTGTAACTATGCAGGGACCTTTTGATTTAAAGCAGGGCGGCCGTGGAATAGCAGTTCGCAATCCTGTCTATCTTGAGACGGCGGATGGGAATTCTGTATTCTGGGGATTTACCATTGTGGTCATCCGGGTTCCGGAAATTTTTGAAGAGTCGGTGCGTGCTCTTACGGATTTTGAATATGATTACTGTCTGACCAAGACGGTTTCTCCGCTTTCGGAAGAATGTGAGCGAATATCCTTCTCGAAAGAGAATCTGGCAGATCCGGTTACATATACGTTTGAATTCGGAGGTTGTACATTTTATCTGGCAGTCACGCCTAAAGATGGATGGAATCAAGGGCGGAAGATACTACCGAATTTGGTTCTTGGATTCTTCATTGTATTATTTTTGACAGGATTGGTGATCGTCATTCTTGTAATCGAATTCCATCGGGAAGCATTAAAGAAAATAGCAATCACGGATCCGCTAACCGGACTTTTAAACCGGAAGGGGTTTGACGAACAAATCGAAAGTGCAATAAAGGATACCCCGGATATACATTGTGTGGGAATTCAAACAGACATTGATGACTTCAAATTTATCAATGATGTGTATGGACATGAAGCGGGTGATACCGCGCTTAGGATATTTGCGCAGAGTATGCGGAATTTTTTTGAAAAGGATGCGATTCTATGCAGAAATGGTGGCGATGAATTCTCGGCGGTTCTGATAGGGATGACGGAGGCAGAAGCAAAGGAAAAAATCGAGAAATTCACCTTGCAGCCAAGATGTATCACACAGAACGGAGAGAAACGTCCATTTTATATTTCACTTGGGTATGCAGAATATCCGAAGGATTGTGATGATGTATCGGAATTGATCAGCTGTGCGGATATGGCGCTTTATGCGGTGAAATTACATGGAAAACATAGCTGTTGTGCGTATGAGGATAACTACAAAGTACAGCATAGAAGCCAGTTGGGATTTGCACTTCAGGATGTGTCAAGAAATCTGCCTGGTGCATTTCTGATATATATTGCAGATAAAATGAATGACCACATCTTATTTGCAAATCAGGAGTTGATAGAATTTGCGGGATGTAAGGACTACGATGAGTTCCTTGCATATACGGATCAGCGATTCCGGAATCTGATTCATCCGGAGGAACAGGATGTGGTTGAGACGAGCATCTGGAAGCAGATTGATTCGGAGAAAAGTGGAAACAATGATTATGTCAAATTCCGTTTTGCGAAAAAAGACGGAACGTATCGTCCGGTATTCGATCATGGAAGAATTGTAAAAAACCGGTATTATGGAAATGTATTTTATGTGTTGATTATGGATTGTGCTTTGGTGGAATCCTATTATGACGACGGATTCATAGACTTAATGTTTCCAAAGTAATTTGATATACTCGGTCTCAATCGGGGAGCACCAACCAACAGTCAGGCTGATTTTAGCCTGGCTGTATTTTTTGTAATAATTACTACTTTGCTTGACGTTTACGAGAAAACCGTATACAATCATTATTAAGAATTATTCCTAATAAAGAAATATGATATTTCATTTAAGGGTATTTGTCCTAAATGCAGAAAGGAGTACCAGCACGGATGTCCTTTATGTAATCATCCACAGAGTTATTTTGAAGTTCGTGAAGAGAATTGCTAAGAGGGGAGTAGATTGACTGATAATATAGAAAAGCGTATCTTAATAATAAAAGGTGGGATTTCCTACGCAAATGCTTGCATAGGAGGTGCTGACAATGGAGGCAATGAAAGACTATTGCCCATCTGGATAACAAAAAAAGAATTACGCTCAGAGGAGCCGCTTATCAGTATTACAATGTAGTTATATTGCATTTGAAATGGGCATATGCTATAATGGTAGTAGCCAAAAGGATATAGTACCCATGGGTACACAAAGCGAAAACCCCAGAGGGTGCCACCTCTGGGGTTTTCTTTAGGCTGGTTGTCACTGCCATTTCCGTTTAGCCATTTACATAACTATCATATATTAGAAAAAATTCAAAGTCAAGAAAAGTAAATTTTATTTGACACATATATATCTTATATGTTACCCTATAAATGACCGATTTTCAAAACGGTCATTTATGAAGCAAATAATAATAGCAGTGGTGAAATACGGAACGGAGGAAAACGAATGCCGGTTATTTTTTCGGAAGAGGACAGAGAGCGGCTTACATTGCAGATTCATAAAAATGCGATCGCAATGTTTGAGCAGAAAGGAATTAAAAAAACATCCATAGAGGAGCTGGCAGCATCCGTGGGGATTGCCAAGGGCACGTTCTATCATTTCTATCATTCCAAGGGGGAACTGGTAGCAGGGATCATTCAGGAATATGACCGGAGATCCTGGGCACGCGGGCTTGCAATCCTGGGTGACCGTGAGAAATTGCCGGTGGAAGAATTTATCAGGTTTTACCGGACGATATTCGCTCCGGAGAATACGCTGCTTTACCACGTCAGTGTCGAAGACGTAGAGTGGATGCGGAAAGATGCCGGCACGCGGGAATTTTTTGAACCGGAGCACGCGAAGGCGGCGGTTCGGGAAATTCTGACCTATCTGGAGGGAGTACGGCCGGATGTGGATTATGGTTATGTAACGAATATATCGAAGATCATCAATCTGATGACGGAGAATCGGGAGAATTTCTGTCCGGAGGCATATGAGAAGAACGTGGAGTCTGTCTTTTCCCATCTGATGCAGTACCTGATGGGAAAGGAAGATCGGTAATAGAAAAGGAAAACGGAGGTTGCAGATATGAGTAAACGGTCTTATCCGAAGTCATGGGGAAAATGGTTTGAAAAGTATTGTGATATGTATCTTCCGGAGCGGAAAGAAGAGATATGTGAAAAAGCAGATCGCAATTATACGGAGCTGTTAAAGCAGATGCCGGAGGATACCGGTGGCAAAGCAAACGGAATGAATAAAAACTTTGACACCTGGTTTGCGATAGTTGCATTCTATGAGGCGAGTGATCATGTCATTGATGGGGAAGCATTTCAGATTATTTATAACTGGAGCATTGACGGTATCCGGTTTCTGGGGAAACTCATCGATGGAAACAAGAGCAAGCTGATCTATAAATTGTTTGCTGATTATTATAAAAATTATGAAAAGAAGGTGCGGGAGCACCGGGCAAAGGGAGAGTGGAAGAATACCTGGGATGTGGCGATTAATCCGGAGCATCGGACGGAAGGCTGCAGCTTTCATCTGATCGGATGTCCGATCGCAAAGCATGCGAAGGAGCATGGATATGAGGAGCTGCTTCCGTACCTGTGTAAGACCGATCACATTCTGACCGAGGTACTTCATGCAAGGCTGATCCGGACACAGACAGAGATTCTGGGCGGCACCTGTTGCGATTACTGGTATATCGGTGACCGGAATCCGGCACTTGAGCAGTATAAGGATCTGGAGAGAATCTGAGGGATATAACGGGTAATAACCAGTGGTTAATACCGGAAAACTAATAGTAACTTCCTATTGAATGTGCAGGTAATTATAATAGAACTGTAAAGAAAGAGTTCCCGGCAAGGTGTCGGGATAGGACAAAGATATATGAAGCATTCAAGTAAGGAGGTAATACAAATGGAATATGTAACATTAAGCAATGGAGTTCAAATGCCGATTCTCGGCTATGGTGTATATCAGAAATCCGTAGAAGAATCGATGAAGAAGTTAAAGACGGACTACCTGGATCTGGTATTGCTTCATCAGCCATTCTCAGATGCTTATGGTGCATACCGGGCATTGGAGGAATTATATGAGGAAGGCAAGATCCGTGCAATCGGAATTTCCAACTTCTATGTAGACCGGATGGTTGATTTTGCATCTTTTAACCGGATCAAGCCGATGATCAATCAGGTAGAGCTGCATATTCATAATCAGCAGAAGGAGCTGAAGGAATGGACAGAAAAGTATCATAAGACTACCGCACAGGTTATGCTTCGCTGGCATATTCAGAGAGGAATTGTGATAATCCCGAAATCGACACATATGGAACGTATGGAAGAGAATTTTAATGTGTTTGATTTTACACTTTCCGATGAAGATATGCAGCAGATTGCAGAGCTTGATACAGCGCAGAGCGCATTTTTCTCACATCAGGATCCGAAGATGGTGGAATGGTTTGTAAATATGGTAGAGGAAAGAAAAAAGAACCATGACAGTTCTAAGGAGAAGAAGAACTGGTAGAAGCCAGATTTCTGTTTCATAAAACCGTGCGTTCGTGTATAATAGCGATAGAATATAAGTGCAAAGGATAGAGCGTATGATTTTAAATGTAGAACATCTGACACACGGCTTTGGAGACAGAGCGATTTTTAATGATGTCTCGTTCCGGCTACTGGCCGGAGAGCATATCGGGCTGGTCGGAGCCAATGGTGAAGGGAAAAGTACCTTTATGAACATTGTAACGGGGGCACTGACACCGGATGAAGGAAAAGTGGAATGGAACAAGCATGTCCGGGTCGGGTATCTGGACCAGCATGCCGTACTGAAAAAGGGCATGACGATCGAATCGGTGCTGAAGTCCGCATTTTCCTATCTGTTTGAAATGGAAGAAAAGATCAATCAGATCTATGACAGCATGGCAGATGCAACAGAGGACGAGATTACGGAGATGATGGAAGAGGTCGGAACCTTACAGGATCTGCTGACTAATCATGATTTCTATATGATCGATGCGAAGACGGAGCAGGTGGCGAGAGCCCTGGGACTGCTGGAGCTTGGACTGGATCATGATGTTACGGACTTAAGTGGCGGCCAGCGGACGAAGGTGCTGCTGGCAAAGCTGTTGCTTGAGAAGCCGGAGATCCTGTTGCTGGATGAGCCGACAAACTATCTGGATGCCGAGCATATTGCATGGCTGAAACGTTACCTGCAGGAATATGAGAATGCATTTATTCTGATCAGTCATGATATTCCGTTTCTGAATGATGTCGTAAATATTATTTATCATATGGAAAATCAGGAGCTGAACCGGTATGTAGGTAATTATGATAAGTTCCTGGAGGTCTACGAGGCGCGCAAGGCACAGCAGGAGGCGGCATATCGAAAACAACAGCAGGAAATCAGTGAGCTGAAGGACTTTGTTGCGAGAAATAAAGCACGGGTGGCTACCAGAAATATGGCGATGTCCAGACAGAAAAAGCTGGATAAGATGGACGTGATCGAGCTGGCAAAGGAGAAGCCGAAGCCGGAGTTTTACTTTAAGGAAGCGAGAACACCGGGAAAGATGCTGTTTGAGACAGAGGATCTGGTGATCGGATATGAGAAACAGGCACCGTTATCCAAGCCGATCAATCTTCGGATGGAACGTGGTGAAAAGATCGCGATCGTTGGTACGAACGGAATCGGAAAGAGCACATTGCTAAAGAGTCTGCTGGGAATCGTTCCTGCATTGTCGGGATCCGTGGAGCTCGGAGATTATCTGTACAAGGGATATTTTGAACAGGAAATGGCCGGTACGGAGAATACCTGTATTGAAGAAATCTGGCAGGAGTTTCCGGGATTTTCCCAGTATGAGGTCCGGTCAGCACTTGCCAAATGCGGGCTTACGACAAAACACATTGAGAGTAAGGTGAAGGTGCTGAGTGGTGGTGAGCAGGCAAAGGTGCGGCTGTGTAAGCTGATCAACCGGGAGACCAATCTGCTCATTCTGGATGAGCCGACCAACCATCTGGATGTGGATGCTAAGGAAGAACTGAAACGGGCACTCAAGGAGTACCATGGATCTGTTTTGCTGGTATGCCATGAGCCGGAGTTTTATTCAGAGATCGTAACCAAAGTATGGAATTTAGAAGAGTACAGTGCACTGACTGTATAACATAAAGGTGTCTGACAATGTTCAGGTGTAATACAAGGAGGTCCAATATGATATATCAAAACGTAGTAGTTGCAGGCGGTGGTGTTCTGGGGAGTCAGATTGCATTCCAGTCCGCATATTGTGGAGCCAATGTAACAATCTGGCTGAGAAGTGAGGGCTCGATCGGGCGGACACAGCCGAAGCTTGACGCATTGAAGGAGACCTATATTGCGGCAATTGAGGATATGGCATCCGGGAAGGGCGACTGGTGTGCGGGTCTTGCGGATGATGAAAGCTTTGATAAAGCAGCCTGTCTTGAGAAGGTAGAGAGGGCATATGCCGGGATAAGGCTGGAGCTGGATATGGCGAAGGCAGTGGCGGAAGCAGATCTGGTGATTGAGTCCATGGCAGAGAATGAAAAGGATAAGATTGCATTCTATGAGAAGCTTGCCCCGCTTCTGCCGGAAAAGACCGTACTGGTAACAAATTCTTCTACATTGCTACCATCCATGTTTGCAAAATATACCGGAAGACCGGATAAGTATTTATCCCTTCATTTTGCAAACTCCATCTGGAAAAACAATACCGCAGAGGTTATGACGCAGCCACAGACCGATGAGAAATATTTTAATGAAATCCTGCAGTTTGCGAATGATATTCGAATGATCGGACTGCCGGTGCGGAAGGAAAAGAGCGGTTATCTGCTGAACTCCATGCTGGTGCCGTTCCTGTTAAGCGGACTGGATCTGTATGCAGCAGGAATCTCCGATCCGGCAAGCATTGACCTCGCGTGGACAAGGGGCACCGGAGCTCCGAAGGGACCGTTTCAGATTTTTGATACGGTGGGACTGAATACGGCCTATAATATCGTGCATCAGTATCAGAGCGTTCCGGGTATCTTTTCCCCATTGCTTAAGAAGATGATGATGCCGTATAACTTCAAGAAGATGGAAGCGATTCTGAAGCAGTATATTGATGAAGGGAAGCTGGGTAAATCTTCCGGAGAAGGCTTTTATAAGTATAATTGATAAATCTTTTCAAACGGAAATAAAGAAAAACGAATAGAAAGACAGAAATAGCATTGACAGATTTCTACTGTCAATGCTATACTTTTATTAAAGTTAGTTAAAACTAATTAAAATATGAATAAACTAACTTAAGGCATGAGGAGGACAGGAGCATGCAGGAAGAACTATTGGTGATACAGTGCTCTCCGACAATGGCAGGACTGAAAACAGGTAGTCTGTTTACCTGTCCGCTGGAGGATCGCAGAACTCTTACGGATACGATCCGGCAGATGAACCGACGATTTGGCTCACGGGGGATTCGGATCCTCCCGATGAAATATATGAAGGATCGGATTCTGGTATATATGTACCGACCGGAACGGCTGGCAGCAGATCTGAAGCATCAGGAGGCACGGAAGATTTTGAACGAGATGGACTATCCGGTTGGTAATCCGGATCGGTGCGTGGTAGAACTGGTGCATCGGCTGAATCAGGAGGAAGAGTTTCCACATGAGATCGGACTGTTTCTCGGATATCCGCCGGAGGATGTCCGGAGCTTTATGGCACTGGGTGGAAGTAAAGCGAAATACACAGGAATCTGGCAGGCGTATGACGATGTGGAGCATGCGAAGCGTACCTATCGTCAGTATCAGGAATGCACACGCAGATATTATGAAGCATTCCGCATATATCATTCGATTGATCGGCTCGTGGTGAGTTGTTCATAGATAAAACATAATATAAAGAAAGGTTGGTAACATCTTATGAGTAAAGTTGCGATTGTATATTGGAGCGGCACAGGAAACACAGCAGCCATGGCAGCGGCCGTTGAGGACGGAGCTAAGACCGGCGGAGCAGAGGTAGAGGTATTCACCAGTGCGGAGTTTGATCCGGCGAAGGTGAATGATTATGATGCGATTGCCTTTGGCTGTCCATCCATGGGTGCGGAGCAGTTAGAGGAGACAGAGTTCGAGCCGATGTTCATGGCATGTGAAGGCAGCTTAAACGGTAAGAAAATCGCCTTGTTTGGTTCCTATGGTTGGGGCGATGGCGAGTGGATGCGGAACTGGGAAGAGATCTGCCGGGGTGACGGCGCCATGCTTGCGTGCGACAGCGTAATCTGCTGCGGCGCACCGAGTGAAGATGTTGTAGATGAATTAAAAGCATTGGGTGGAACACTGGCGTAAAGAGAAATAATGTGATATAATAGGGAGCATGTATTAAGTTGCATGCTCTTTTGCTATATATGTACTATGCCATAAATAATATAGAGATGATAAAGAATGGAGGAAAGTGTCATGATAGAAACAACCGTATCAATTAACGGAATGGCATGTGGTATGTGTGAGTCTCATGTGAATGATGTGGTTCGTCAGAATTTTCAGATCAAAAAGGTGACAAGCTCTCATAAGAAGGGCGAGATGGTGGTTCTTTCCGAACAGGAGCTGGATAAAGAAAAGCTGCGTTCCGCGATCGAAGCAACCGGGTATGAGGTGACAGAAGTTTCGTCAAAGCCATATGAGAAAAAGGGGCTGTTCGGAAGGAAAAAGTAAAACAGAAAGTTTTTGCCAGGTAATAGGATGAAGAGGGAGAATAAGAATGAAAAGAAAGATTAAATATCAACAAGTGATTCTGATGATAGGGTGTATTCCGTTAATTGTGGCAATTGTTGTATTGACATTGTATGCTGCAGGGAGAATGAGAAATGAGCTGATAGATAGCACATATCTTCGATTAAAGGCTTGTTCAACATCGGTGGAGCAGTATTTTACATGGGATATCCGGGAAGATATTCTTGCAAGGGATGAGGTAAGTTATGATTTTATTGATTCCTTGCAGGATGAACATATTGAACAGACATTATTTCTGAAAGATGAGAGATACATTACATCCATTGCTGATGAAAGTGGAAAAAGAATAGAAGGGACAAAGGCAGATCCTGCTATTTGGGAAACAGTAAAAGCGGGGAATGATTATAAAACTGACGGCGTAGATATTCAAGGCGAAAAATATTATGTATATTATAGACCGGTATATTCGGATAATGGAGAAGTTTTGGGAATGGCATTTTCCGGAGAAAAGGAAGCATTGGTAAAGGACGCGATTTCCAGTATGCTGAGGAACCTGTTTTTCATTTCAGGTGCTTTACTTGTATTTTTTATAGGTATATTAGTTTGTCTGGCATTTAAAATCCGTAAGCCGTTGATGGTGACCTCGGGATATATTGAACAGATTGCAAATGGTGATTTATCCGGTGATTTAGAATGTAAATCAGCTATTCGCGAAGTGGACATTTTGATTCAGGCGTCTTCTGCATTGAAGGCGAAATTAAATGCCATCGTAACCAAGGTGGATGAGCATGTGAGTCATTTGGATAGCAGTATAGAGTCATTGAATACATTGGCAGAAACCAGCAGTGTAGGAGCCGGCCAGATCAGAGATGCGATAGATGAACTTTCGGAAACTGCGGTCACATTAGCGGACAATGTGCAGGCGGTAAATATGAAGATGATCGAAATGGGCGACAATATTTCGGTGATTGAAACGGAAACGCAGGAGTTAAACAATAATTCTGCAAAGATGAATGAGGCAAGTCAGAATGCTACGGAGTCAATGAACCTGGTGCTGACAAGCTCTGAAACAACGTATAATATTATTGCGGAAATTATAGGCCAGGCCAAAGAAATGAATCAGGAAATTTCTTCTATTAATGAGGCAGTGGAACTGATCTCTGACATTACAACGCAAACCAATCTGTTGTCATTAAATGCATCTATTGAGGCGGCAAGAGCAGGACAGGCAGGAAAAGGATTTGCGGTTGTAGCATCTGAAATTAAGCAGTTGGCAGAGCAAAGCAGTCAGGGAACAGATACGATCAAGGGGATTGCGGAAACGATTCTCGGCAAATCAAAAGAATATGTGAACCTGACAGAGAAAATGAAAAGGCTGGTAGAGCAGGAACAGACCGATATCGGAGGCGCAAAAACCGGATTTGATACATTGAGCGAAACGATAGAGGCGAATGTTGAAATCGCAAGAACAATTGCAGAGAAAACACAAAAGCTGGAAAGCCTCAAGCTGGATATTGTTAACAGCATAACGGAACTTAGTGCGATCAGCCAGGAAAATGCGGCCAGCAATGAGGAGGTAAATGCGAGTGTATTTGAAATAGCGGAATCAATTGATAAAATTTCAGAAGATACGAAGATGGTAAAAGAAGTATCGGCGGATCTGGAAGAATTGATGAAGTACTTCAAATGAGAACCGGTAGAACGCCGGCTGTTAAATGGACCACTGAGGGCGCAGTCAAAGGAGCTTTGCTCTGAGTATTCTGCGACGTGAGAGCATACGTGAGTTGCTGAGAATATGTTGGTATTCTGATGAGAGTGTGGATTCCACGAATCAAGGTGGCACCGCGGTGAAGATTTTACCGTCCTTGACAACAGGTTAACCTGTTGTCAGGGGCGTTTTTTTAATGCGCAGCATTCCGGATCTCGTCAGAGAAAAGGAGGACACATGCAGACGATCGAGAAAGTAAAAGAGCTTGCAAAAGGATATGACATCGTACCGGTATTCCGATATGGTTATGACCGCTTCAGTAAGAAGTGTGCCGAGGTTGGGATAGACGGTTTTATCATTCCTGACATGCCGTATGAGCAAAGCATTGAAATAGCAGGTGGAGATGCACAGGAGACAGAAAAACGAACGAATCGGTTCACAAACCACAAAGATTTACGTAAAAAACAAGAAACAAAAATAATTTACGTAAAAAGCGAAAAATAATGAAGGAAAAATCAAAAACAAAAATGAGAAATTGTATAAAATGACGAATAATAAGCTTTTGAAAGAACGAATATTGACATATTTCAACAGGTGCGGTAACATACAATCAAACAAAGGAGAAAACAAATTGATAAATTTACGTAAAAACCGGTTTCGATTTGTTTTGGAATCCTTTAGTTGTCGTTATAAATGGATTCGAACAAATACTCGTAAATAAGGAGGAAAACGATATGAGAAAAATGAAAAAATTATTAGCATTAGGCTTGAGCCTGTGCATGGCAGTCGGCATGATGGCAGGATGTGGAACATCCGGTGGTGACACAGGAAGCGGTGATACCGGTAACAGTTCTTCACAGGAAGCAGCTTCCGGTTTATCATTTGCATTCTGTACAAACACATTGAACAACACATTCCAGAGCTCCATTGATTCAAAATTAAGTGAGCTGTGTGCAGAGAACGGAATTTCTTACACCTGTCTGGATCCTGACTATGATCTGAACAAGCAGTTAAGCCAGTTGTCCGATGTAGCAAACAGTGGATACGATGCAGTATTTATTATTCCGGTTGATTCAGCCGGTATTACTTCAGGACTGGCAGAGATCAAGGATGCAGGAATCCCGATCTTCAATGTAGATACCGCAGTTATTGACGATGATATTGAGAACTTCGTAACAATGTTCGTAGGAACCAATGCTTACATGGCCGGACAGTTGGTTGGTGAGCAGATGGTTAAGGATTATCCGGATGGAGCTGATATTGCAGTATTAGACTTCCCTTCCAATGAGAGCTGTGTAGACCGTGTAAATGGTTTCCTTGCAGGTCTTGGCGATAACAAGGATAAGTTCAACATTGTAGCACAGCAGGATGGCGAGGCTGCACTGGATGCATCCATGAGCCTGGCAGAGGATATCATTATTGCAAATCCTGACATCGATGCATTCTTCTGCATCAACGACCCTTCAGCATTGGGTGCTGCAGCAGCAATCAAGGCAGCAAACAAGACCGGTGAGATCGGCGTTTACAGTATTGATGCTTCTCCGGATGGTAAGCAGGCATTATTAGATGGCGAGTTCACAGCAGTTGCCTGCCAGGTACCACTTCAGATCGCTGAATACTCATTCAACGAAGCAGTAAAATATCTGAATGGTGACACTCAGATTGATGAGAAGAAAGTATATCTGGATTCTCACCTGGTATTAGAAGACGAAGCTAAGGAAACTATTAACGACTGGCAGTAAGATGACTGGGAAGAAAGGCACTGTTGGAATGACTGACAGTGCCATTCCCTTATAAAGGAGGTACACTATGGGACAAACAGTTCTGGAAATGATAGGAATCAAGAAAAGCTTTTCTGGAATCTATGCTCTCAGCGGTATTGATTTTAGCCTGGAACAGGGAGAGGTTCATGCACTCCTCGGAGAGAACGGTGCCGGAAAATCAACCCTGATCAAGGTACTCGGCGGAATCTATCAGCCAGACGAAGGCACAATTAAGATTCAGGGCAAAGAAGTTAAGATTAACGGTGTTCCGGCCGCAAGAGAAAATGGAATCGGAATCATTCATCAGGAAATTGTGCTGGTTCCATATCTGACCGTAGCACAGAATCTGTTCCTGGGCAGAGAAATCAAGACGAAGCTCGGAACGATCAATATGGCAGAGACCAACAGAAAAGCAAAAGAAATGATTGCATCTCTGGGTGTAAAGATCCGGGAGGATGCAATGGTAGAAGATTTAACCATCGCTCAGCAGCAGATGGTAGAAATTGTAAAAGCAGTATCCTTTAATGCAAACATTATTGTAATGGATGAGCCTACCTCTTCTCTTTCCAATGAAGAAGTAGAGCAGTTATTTGAAATTATTGAAAACCTCAAGAAAAAGAAAGTAAGTATTATATATATTTCTCATAGAATGGAAGAACTGTTCCGGATTTCAGACCGGGTGACCGTTATCCGGGATGGACATTATGTAGGAACCAAGAAAACTTCGGAGACCAATCCGAATGAACTGGTGGCAATGATGGTTGGTAGAGATCTGGAAAGCTTCTATGCCAGAGATTATTGCGACATGGAGAAGGCAGAGGTTGCACTGAGTGTTAAGAATCTGTCGAATGACAAGAATTTCCAGGATGTCAGTTTTGAAGTACACAGAGGTGAGATTCTTGGATTTGCCGGTCTGGTCGGTGCAGGACGAAGCGAGATCATGGAGACCATCTTCGGTGCACATCCGGCAACCTCGGGTCAGGTATTCTTAAACGGAAAAGAAGTACATTTTAAGAATCCGATGCAGGCGATTAAGGCCGGTATCGCACTGGTTCCGGAGGATCGTAAGAAACAGGGACTGGTGCTTGGCAACAGTGTAGCATTTAACATGACACTGGCATCCCTTCATTTCTATATGAACGGTATCGCGATCAGTGAGAAGAAGCGTGAAGCAGTCATTGATGAATATACCAAGAAGCTCCGCTTGAAAGCAGCCTCTCCGGAGATTGAAGCAGGCAGCCTGTCCGGTGGTAACCAGCAGAAGGTTGTGCTTGGTAAATGGCTGGCAACCAAGCCGGATGTACTGATTCTGGATGAACCTACCAGAGGTGTGGATGTAAATGCCAAATATGAGATTTACACCACAATCAATGAACTGGCAAAACAGGGTATCGCAATTATCATGGTATCCAGTGAATTGCCTGAAATCATCAATATGTGTGATAACGTATGTGTCGTAAGAGCCGGACGGTTGGTTGGAAAGCTGACAAAGGATGAACTGACACAGGAAGAAATTATGAAATACGCCGCAGGAGGAGTTGAATAATATGAGTGAATCAAAGAAGAAAAACGTACTTTTGAATAATCCGGTGGTCAATGTATTCCGAAGCAATATCGGTATCGTTATGGTATTGATCATCATGTGTGTCATCATATCGTTTGCAACGGATAAGTTTCTGACCCCGACAAACATCATATCTGTATTAAGACAGATATCCATTAATACCTATATTGCATTAGGTATGACGCTGGTAATTATCCTGGGACACATTGATTTGTCCGTAGGTGCGATCGTAGCAATGAGTGGTACTTTAACTGTAGGCTTTATTGTAAATCAGGGTCTTCCAATCTGGCTGGCAATTGTGCTCGGCATCGTGCTTGGTGCAGTGACAGGACTCTTAAGTGGTTTCATCGTATCACAGTTTAAGGTTCCGGCCTTCATCATTACCATGGCAATGATGAACGTAGCAAATGGTATTGCATATGTATATTCCGGTGGACAGTCAACCCGTATTACAGATGCATTCTTTATTAACATCGGTACCGGTTATCTGTTCAAGGTAATTCCGCTTCCGGTTGTTTACATGGTAGTTTTAATTGCAATCTTTGCATTCCTGTTAAATAAGACAAAGTTCGGTACATACATCTATGCAATCGGTGGTAACCGGGAAGCAGCCAGATTATCCGGTGTGCCGATCAAGAAAGTAGAAATCGTTGTATTTACATTATCCGGTCTGTTATCTGCATTTGCAGGTCTGGTACTTTGCTCCAGAATGTATTCCGGTCAGCCATCTGTAGGTAGTGGATATGAGCTGGATGCAATCGCAGCCTGCGTACTTGGAGGAACTTCCATGGCAGGTGGTAAAGGACGGATCAGCGGTACTGTATTCGGTGCGATCGTAATCGGTATTATTTCCAATGGTTTGAACCTGATCGGTGTAAGTTCATACTGGCAGCTGATCATCAAGGGTCTGATCATCGCCTGTGCAGTTCTTCTGGATGTACAGAAAGGCAAATTAGGCAAGCTGAAGAAAAAGAAGGTAGAGAAATAAAGAGACTGAGGGAAAGGAAAGCATGATTTAGAATGCTTCAGGGATAAAGATATGGAGATTTTTCGTAAAATGTCCTTCGCTGATTCAACCGGAGATGCGATTCCGTTTTATCACGAAGGAAAGTATCATATATTTTCATTAACACCGGCTCTGGGTACCACCGTGTACCCGGACCGATTAAGAACCACTTGGAGCCATAGTGTATCTGAGGATCTGGTACACTGGGAAGAGCTTCCGACCGCCCTTTATCCGGGGGAAGGTAACGAGCCGGATGCATCCGGAGTATGGACAGGTTCCGTGATTTACGGCGAGGGGAAATACCATATTTTCTATACCGGTTATTCCCTGCCGAATGAGTTCCAGCAGACCATCTGTCATGCAACCAGCGAGGATGGTATTACATGGACAAAGGATCCGGGCAATCCGGTGATCACCCCGAAGGTAGAATTATACGAGAAGCTGGACTGGAGAGATCCATATGTATTCTACAATGAAGAAGATGCATGTTATTGGATACTGATCTCAGCAAGACGTCTGGATATGCCGGTAACGAGAAGAGGCTGTATCGTCTTATATCGTTCCAAAGATCTGGTGAACTGGGAATATTACGGACCGATTTACTCACCGGGACATACGAACTGTCCGGAATGCTCTGAGATGTATAAGATTGGAGATACCTGGTATCTGTCATATTCCAGATTCTCAGAATTTGTAAATACGATTTACCGGGTGGCAAAATCGCCATTTGGTCCATGGACTAAGCCGAAGAAGGATGGAATCGGCGGCAGACGGTTTTATGCAGCGAAATCCATGCAGGATGATAACGGCAGACGGTTCTATTTCGCCTGGGCACATGACCGTGCAGAGCGGAGTGATACCGGCGAATGGTACTGGGGCGGAGCATTCTGTATTCCACACGAAGTGGTTGCAGATGAGAACGGAGAGCTGGATGTAAAACTTCCGAAGGAATACGAAGAAGCATTTACAGAGCCGGTTCCGTTTGAATATGAGCATGTACTGGGAAATGTAGAATTTTATGGTGAGAAAACAATAGAAATGGATTCTGTAAGCACCTGCACCTATGGATTCTTAAAGCAGTCTGAGGAACAGTTCCTTCTCAGCATGAAAGCATTACCGAGAGAAGCATATGATCATTTTGGAGTATTGATAAAGTCAGACAGAGAAGCGAGCGGATGCCTGTTCTTAGAGTTCGATGTTGCAATGCAGAGGGTATCACTCTTGAATCTTCCGATGGGCGTTGATCCATTCTGGGAGGCATCCTGTCAGGCTGTACCGAAGGCGACAGACCCGGGTCCGGATGGTGTTCGTGTGTGTGAGAAGACCTTCCGGATCGTGGATGGAGAACCGATCGATATCAAGCTTATTATTGACCAGGATATGGTTGAAATATTTGTTGGAGAACAGGTTGCATTTACGTATCGTAAATATGCAAAGGCACAGTATGAAGTAGGACTGTTAAGCCAGGATGCTAAGGTAGAGTTCTATGACATTTCCATCAGGAAGTAGAAGGTGCTGCGTATGGATAAAAAGTATGATATTGTTGCACTTGGTGAAGTGTTAATTGATTTTACGCCTGCGGGTCGTTCGGAAAGCGGGATGCTGCTTTTCGAACAGAACCCGGGAGGGGCACCGGTCAATATGTTGACTGCAGCTGCCAAAAACGGATTTCGTACCGCGTTCATCGGGAAAGTCGGAAATGATATGCATGGCCAATTTTTGAAGGATACCATGGAAGCGGAAGAGATTGACACAGAAGGACTGGTAGTGGCAGATGATGTGTTTACCACACTGGCATTTGTAGCTTTGAAGGAAAACGGAGAGCGTACCTTCTCATTTGCAAGAAAGCCGGGAGCTGACACAAAACTATGTTATAAAGAGCTGAACCAGAAGATTGTACGGGATACAAGGGTCTTTCACATAGGGTCTCTGTCTCTGACGGATGAACCTGCAAGGACAACAACATTCCAGGCAGTAAGAATGGCAAAAGAATCCGGAGCCTTGATCTCGTATGATCCGAATTACAGACAGCCTTTGTGGGAAAGTCGGGAAGAGGCTATGGAACGGATGTGTTCCCTTCTGCCGTATGTGGATCTGTTGAAAATCTCAGATGAAGAGACAGAGCTGCTGACACCGTATAAGGAGCCGGAAGCAGCAGCAGAGTATTTGATAAAGAAAGGAATCCGAATCGTGGCAGTTACCTTAGGAGCGGATGGCGTGTTAGTAGCTGCTGAAGGAAAGATGAAGCGGGTGCCGGGTTATAAGAGCCGGGCGGTTGATACAACCGGAGCCGGAGATTCCTTCTGGGGCGGATTTATTTCAGAGTTTTTAAGACATGAATGTGCGCCGGAAGATTTATCCACAGAGCAGCTGGAACAGTGTGCAAGGTTTGGAAATGCAACTGCCAGTCTTTGTGTAGAGAAACGCGGAGGCATTCCGGCTATTCCGGATCGCAAGACAGTAGAAGCGAGAATGCAGGAATAAAGCGAAAATCCGGAGTTACAATGAAGAAGCCCAACAACGAATGATAAAGAACAAGAATCAAAAGCGTCCGGTTACAGGAAGTGATGAACCTGTAACCGGACGTTTATTATTATTATTACGTGCATCTATAAGAATTCAGACAGATCTTAATCCGGATTATGCTTGGAAGAATTCAGTAACCAGAACATCCGGATATACATGACCAGACTACCGAGAAGACTGAAAGAGCAGATAAACAACAGGGTGTTGATGACCGGTGTCGGAATCTGTGGGAACAGAGCAAGTACAATGAATATGACAAAGACGATCGTTGTACAGACCTTACCATACCATTGCGCAGAATCCCAAATCTTCTTATTCTTCCGGAAAGTGCCATAAAGAGCCATGAACATCATACTTAATTCTTTGACGAGAAGCAGGACAAATACGTAGATCATCTGTGGAATCTGCCAGCACAGGCAGAATGCAATCGTGATGTGTGTCAGCTTATCTGCAATCGGATCCAGGACTTTTCCGAGCTTCGATATCATGTTAAAACGTCTGGCAATCTTGCCGTCAGCTAAGTCTGTAAGAGCAGAAACCGCAAGAACAATGGCTGCTCTTAGAAATTCCCAGGTCGTTTCTGCATGAAGATACAGATAGACGAATAATGGAAGCAACAGAATCCGAAAGATACTCAGAATGTTCGGAATCGTGATTATTCGATTTTCATACGGAGATACCGATGTGGTATCCTTTTTTTCGTCTGGCGTTTTCTTCTCTTCCATAATTACCTCAATATCTAGACTTCTGAATTGTACTTTAACTGTTGAGCCTTGATCAGTTCCTCATCATCAAAATAATTAATACGCATAGCGGCCTTTACTTCGGATAAAGTATGTGCAGCCTCTTTCTGTGCTACAATGCTTCCTTGATGTAAGATCTCATAAACGGCCGGAATATCCTTCTCCAGTTCTTTTCTTCTGGCACGGATCGGAGCAAGTTCTTTCTGCAGAACGGCATTCAGGAAGCGTTTTACTTTCATGTCGCCTAAACCGCCGCGCTGGTAATGAGCCTTTAACTCGTCCAGATTTGCGTACTCCGGCAGGAACTCTTTGAAGTCTTCATCGGTAGCAAATGCATCCAGATAGATAAATACGGTATTGCCTTCCAGAGAACCCGGATCGCTGACCTTAATATGGTTCGGATCCGTATACATATTGAATACTTTCTTCTGTACATCTTCTTCGGAATCGGACAGGTAGATGCAGTTGCCTAAGGATTTGCTCATCTTTGCCTTGCCATCGGTACCCGGCAGACGAGAGCAGATGCTGTTCTCAGGAATTAAAGCTTCCGGTTCTACCAGAGTCTCACCGTAGACAGCGTTGAATTTACGAACGATCTCACGTGCCTGTTCCAGCATAGGAAGCTGATCTTCGCCGACCGGAACGGTCGTTGCCTTGAAGGCCGTGATATCAGATGCCTGACTGATTGGGTAGGTGAAAAATCCAACCGGAATACTGGTTTCAAAATTACGCATCTGGATCTCGGACTTAACGGTTGGATTCCGTTGCAGTCTGGAAACGGTAACCAGATTCATATAGTAGAATGATAACTCTGTCAGTTCTGGAACCTGTGACTGGATAAACAGACAGGATTTTGCCGGATCCAGTCCACAGGATAAATAATCCAGTGCCACTTCGATAATATTATCACGGATCTTATCCGGATTATCTGCATTATCGGTTAATGCCTGAGCATCAGCGATCATAATAAAGATTTTGGAATAGTCTCCGGAGTTCTGCAGTTCAACCCGTCGTTTCAGAGAACCAACATAATGCCCTAAGTGTAATTTTCCGGTTGGGCGGTCACCGGTTAAGATAATTTTATCCATGATTTTCTCTCTCTTTTCATTCATATCGTAAATATTGGTTTTATGCCGGAAAAGCATAAAATAATACTTTCAATTATAGAAGTTATGGACAGGTATGTCAAGGAGCGATAATGGATATGATATCGATAGGTGATAATAGATATAAGATAGATATGCGATAGATAGATTTTACAAGAAAATGATGGACAATCTGTAGTTAGTCTATTATAATAAAAATGGTGGTTACAAAACACATAAAGGAGATGTGTTGACACCAATTGGAGGGATATGAATGAGAAAGAAAAGTCACTGGCGGCTTGCAAAGTATCTGATGCGGGAGAATCACAGACCGGCAATAGCCATGATGTTTAAAATAGGAAGCATTGCACCGGATTTTATGGTCCGTTCCATGATACAGGGGCATAGCTATGATACAACACTTCCGAGAGTGAAGCGCAGACTTGAAATGCTGGAAGCGAGTGGACGGTGGAATCTGGTATCTGCATACAGGGTCGGCTATGTTACGCATTATCTGGCTGATTATTTTACGGCTCCGCATAATAATCATGGAGATTTTAACTTCCGGACGCATTGTATATTTGAGAAACAGCAGCTTCAGATGCTGCGGAAGCATCTGGACGATCAATGGTGGTCGGATAAAGATTACAGAGAATATCCGGATTTAATGAACTATATAAAGACAATGCATGATGATTATCTGCGGCAGGTGCCGGCAGTGAGTACAGATTGCCGGTATATTACCAATGTTACAGAGCAGTTTTCACATTATGCATTTTCTCTGTTTAATGAAAGACAGGCGAAGGCGATCGCATTGGCAGAAACAGGAGAAAGCCTGGTTAAGCGGGGGAAGATAAGGCAATTCGGCAGGAAGCTGCGTGATACCGTATCGCATAAGCATGCGGCATAGAAGAACATAGCATATATAAGTATCGGAGCAATTTAATAGAATAAAAATGTAAAAAAATATTTACAAACCGGGAGCGGGTATGTATAATAGTCTTAAACCGAAAAGGTTAAGAAGCTATATACATACCCGTTCCTTATGTTGTGGGCTATCGGGTATACGGGATAGCAGGATACAGATCAAAACAGCATTCGTCTGTTTTCTGTAGGAATGCAGGAAGATTTTCTGCATGTCAGATTCTGGGCTGTACGGGACAGCATCCGGGGGATCCCCATGGAATCAGAAACTATAACAGAATATGTAAAATCTATCTCTGAAATGCAGAGAAAATGGCATAAAATTCAAGGGCGCAGTCCCTTTTCATGGATAGATATTAAAAGAAAAGGAGATGTTGTAAATGAAGAAACATCGGATAAAACATGGGGTAAAACGGTTACTGGCTGCCATGCTTGCAATTATGCTGGTGCTTGGTACCTGCTCCGGCTATCTGCCGGTTCCTGAAGTGAACGGTGAATGTGCAACGCTGAAGGAGGAGGAAAACCGGCCGGAGCCGGAAGGTGATGCGGCACCCGGAACGATTGGGATGCTGAATCCATATCTCGATGGGCAAAGTCTGACTATTTATAAAAACGAATCAGACACCGGTCATACGCAGCCGCAGATTATTTATGGAACATTTATGGAAAACGGGCAGAGAGTGACAAGATCTCTGTATTGCATTGATTTTGCAAAGACATTACAGAGTGGTACCGGGTTCGCAGAAGGAACTGATTATGCAAGGCTGAATGAGAGACAGAAACAGGCTGTGGCGCAGGTGCTTGGAAAAACGAAGATTCTGGATGCACCGCGGAATGCAGAGGGTGGATTTGATCACACAGGGAATCTGGTGGCGTGGCAGGAATATGTTGCAACCCAGCTTTTAATCTGGTACTACATCGACAGATACTACACGCAGGGAACGTGTGAAGGTATCGGCTGGTATGGCGTAGAGCGGGCTTGTGCAGACGGATATGCCAGCCTGGAGTATTGCAACATGGTACGGGAGTATGTGGATGCCTTGGATAAGATTCCCGGTTTTGCGGGAGAACAGCGGGAAACAGCACCGGAATATAAATTAAAATATAATCACACATCCGCTTGCTATGAGACAGTCTTGACAGATACCAATGGTGTATTTGAACGATTTGACTTTGAGAATACCATGCAGGAGATTATATGTGAAAAGGCCGGCAATCAGCTGCGGATAAAATCAAATCGGGCGATTGAGGCGACAGGGTGTGCAGAACTGACGGGAGTCAGCCGGGCAGATATGGGGATAGTTACTTATGTTACGGCTGTAAAGGCAGGAGTACAGCCTCTGATTCGGTGTGACGGAGCTGTGCCACAGGAGAATCACCGGGTATATCTGAAAGTATATACAGAATCACTGGGTGGTATCCGGGTATATAAGCAGGCAATAACACACATGACAACCCCATATTCCATGCAGGGAGCGGTATATGGAGTGTTTAAGACAAAGGCAGATGCGGAAGCTAATGTGAACCCGGTTGCGGCGATCAGAATAGACAGGAAGGACATGGCGGGAAATGATTACGGTGAGGTAGATAAGCTGGTCTATGGCACTTATTATGTAAGGGAGACGGAAGGACCGCAGGATGAGCATAGACAGGCAGTCGGACACTGGCTGCTGGATCAGACCATCTATAAGGTGAATGTAAAAGAAGCCTATGATCCGGAACTGCATATAGGAAGCCCGGCAGGCATTACTTCAAAGGAACAGAATTATACGGCGGCTATCCGGGTAAATAAGGTGTCTGCACTCCCGGCGATCAACAATGATCCGGTGTCTCTGATTGGTGCTGTGTATGGTGTCTATGATACATATGAGGCAGCAGAGAAGGCAAAGGTACAATACGCTTCTACGGCAGCGGCACAGCTTGGGGCAGCGGCAGAAGGAGCGGAGGCGACCATTGTTATAAAGAAAAATCCGGATGGAATCTACGGACAGATAGACGGTCTTCCGCTTGATACTTATTATGTGAAGGAAATCTATGCGCCGAATGGCTGGCTGACGGAAGAAGCGATTCATACGGTGGATGTCGGGAAACGGAATACGCAGACCTTTATTACAACCGGGACACTGACCTCCAGAGAGACTCCGGAGCATAGCATTATTTATGTCGGAAAGATCAGAAAAGAGAATCCGTTTGATGTTCTGGGGAGAGGCTTTGAAATGGGTGCGGGCGGAACTGCCGGCATGCTTGGTGCGGAATATGGTATATTTAAGACCCGGGAAGATGCACAGAAGGCACAGATAAAAGCCTATGATGACGGTAGTGCCTATGAAGATAACCGGATAACGACGATCATTACTGATCGGACGAATGGCAGTACGATACTGGGGGGACCGGACCTGTCTGCTTATAGTGTCTATGGGGAATCGGAAGAATTGCCCAAAGGTACTTATTATATTGTAGAAACCAAAGCCCCGAAGGGCTGGCTGCTGGATCGGCAGATTTATCGCAGATCAACGACCGGAAAACTGCCAAACGGAATTTATTATGCCCTGGTCAATTCCCGGGAAGTGGAGAAATCCGGGATCATTGAGCTTTATAAGACAGATGCGGCCGGTGGAGAGCGGACTGCGGATGCAACCCTGAAGGGCGCAAAATACGGAATTTACGTGGAAAAGACACCGGGGTCTTCTGAATTAAAACGGATAGAGGGAGGAGAGATCATAACAGATGAAGCCGGCTATGGATGTATAGAAGGATTGCCGGAAGGGGTTTACTATGTGAAGGAGGAAATACCATCTCCCGGATATCAGTTGGATCAGAATATTTATCCGGTTGAAATCACACCGGAATTAATTGCTGATGTGAAGCCGGTTGTAAAGGTTGAGAGCAGAGAAATACCGATATTGACTGATTATGAGATAAAAAAAATAACAGAAGAGGATAATACTGGTGTTACAGAACCGACACCGCTGGCCGGATGCGTATTTGCACTATATCTGAAATCGGAGCTGGATTCGGAAAGGCTGGAAACGGATGAGACAGGTGATCTGAGGCTGAAGCTTGCTTATGGTGCAGACGGTAAGGCTATTACGGAAGGAACTGTATTAGAGAATGTGAAGCCATATTATACAGCAGTTACAGGAAAAGACGGAAAGGCGATATTTAAGGACTGCTATCCGGGAGATTATCTGGTAGTGGAACTGACGATTGGAAACCGGGGAGACGGTAATGTATATCGTGCGATCAGACCATATGAGATATCCCTTCCGGTAACGGATGGCACAGGGAGTAATAAGTCCAGGGAAACAGTAACACTGACGGATGAATTTGCGGGAGAATATTTGAAAATTCAGAAGCTGGATCAGACGACCGGAAAGAAAATCAATGGAAGGGTAGAGTTCCGAATCTATGATCTGGAGCAGAAGCAGTATGTGAGTCTGTCAGTGGATGGTAAAGTGAGAAATCGATTTGCGACAGATGAATCCGGATGCATTCGGTTCGACAGTCGGATCAGCCAGGGACATTACCGGTTGGAGGAGGTTGCGGCCCCAGAATATTATGAGATGAAAGAAGTGGAAATCCGGGTATTGGATGGATATCTGGAATATCGAGAGCTGTCTGCAGATTGCATGCCTGCCGGTGAGTGGCACAGGGGAGAAACTGAAGCAGAGGATGGTAGAGTGGTTCAGATCATCCGGGTGGAGGATATGCCATATCGGATTCAGGTAGAGAAGGTAGATGAAGCAGGAGAGCCATTATACGGTGCAACACTTGCAATCGCCTATGCCGATACTGATGGAAAGCGGCCGGCAGTAGATGCAGATGGACACTATGAGATATTAAAACTTGTAGGACAGACGGAGATCCGGCAACAGGCACAGCAGGAGAGAGAAAGAGAGGAATTGCAGCCGGGAGAAACACAACCGGAAGAAACACAACCGGAAGAGGCACAACCGGAACCGGTAGAAGCCCGATGGACAACAACAGAGACGAAGCAGATATGGGAGTATGTTCCGAGAGGAAACTATTTTCTGGTGGAGCTTGAGGCGCCGGATGGATATGCGATTGCAGATCCGATACCGTTTACGGTTAATGCAGAACCGGTGCAGACAATTACAATGGTGGATCGGAAGATGACCGGTCGGGCAGCTGTTGCAAAAACCGGACCGGTGCTTGTCGGAGCTGAACAGGAGAAGACCGAGTTTGGAATTGTATGGCATCTGCAATACGAACAACGTCCGATGGAGGGGATTACATTTACGATCTATGAAGATGGGACAGACAGGGAGGTATGTTCCTTTGTGACCGGCCCGGGGGCAGTTACTTATTCGCCGGAGCTGGATCTGACCGGAAATAAGAAATACTATATGATGGAAACGGCAGCTCCGGCAGGGGTTGTTATGAGTAAGGATAAATATCCGTGTGAGATGATCTATGATGAGGACGCTGCAGGTTATGTGACGGAAATCATCAAAGTAGAGAATCAGGTGATGGATGCGGAAATTCTGCTGTATAAGCAGGGCGAGTCGGCGGTGCCGTTGGAGGATGGCACGTGGACCTTTGAACCGGCAGGACTTGCAGGTGTCTGGTTTGGTGTATATGCGGCAGAGGAGGTCTTGAATGCACAAGGAGAAGAGGTAGTGAAAAAAGATTCCCTGGTTGGCATCGGCATGACGGATTGGGAGGGCTGTTGCAGCATCCGGGAAGCATTGCCGGCCGGCAACTACTATTGGAAGGAATTAAAAACCATAGATGGTTATATATTAGAGGAGAACAGCTATGATTTTGAACTTACGTATCTGCCGGACCAGACAGAAACCGGATGGAAAATAGAGGTGAATAAGGAACAGCCGCTGATGAACCGGCTATACAAGGCACGGATTATTCTAAATAAGAAAGGAGATGATGATAAGAAACTGCAGGGAGTTACATTTGCTCTGTTCCGGGATGGAAAGAAGGTCGGAGAATATGTGACCGGTAAAGACGGCAGAATTGAAATCGAACAGCTCCCGTATGGAAGGTATTATTTTAAGGAAATAAAAGGCATACTGGGGTATTTGTTTGATGAAGAGCTAAAGTATGAATTTGCGGTAGAAGCAAAAGACGATCAGATAATAGAACTGAATATTGTGAATAAAAAGGAGCAGGAGCTTCCGGTTCCGATTACCGGAGATTCTGTTTCAATGCTCGCCGGACTGCTGCTTCTTATGACCAGTATTCTGACATTTATATTCATAAACGGAAGCGGTATCCTGAGAAGAAAGAGAAATAAGAAAAGACCTTGACAGACTTTACCATTGCGTGATAGCATTTCTCATGATTGGTATTATTTATAGGAAAGAGTATTTAAATAATAAGTGATTTCAGAAAGGAACTAAGCAATGATAATGAAGATTTTAGGTGGCTTTTTGATGGCGCTTGCAGACAGTGTGCCTGGGGTGTCGGGAGGAACCATAGCATTTATTCTGGGATTGTATGATGATTTTATTAATTCGCTGAATAATATTGTGAGCAAGGATAAGGAGAAACAGAAGGCAGCTTTCCTCTTTCTGTTAAAGCTCGGCAGTGGCTGGATTGTCGGTATGGCCGGAGCTGCCATGGTGATCACAAGCATCTTCGAAAAACATATTTATGCAATCAGTTCTTTATTTATTGGATTTGTATTGTTCTCGATTCCGTTAATTATTATGGAAGAAAAAGAAACACTGAAGGGCAAGTACAAGAATCTTGTATTTACGGTTCTTGGAATCCTGCTGCTGGTAGCAATCACGTATCTGGCACAGAATGGTATATTAAAGGGAAATGTGGATCTGAGTATTTCCGGATTGAATTTTGGACTGTGTATATATGTATTTTTTGCCGCCATGTGTGCAATTTCTGCCATGGTATTACCGGGAATCTCCGGTTCTACCCTGCTTCTGGTATTCGGTATCTATCAGGCAATTCTCGGTGCGTTAAAGGGATTGCTGACAGGTGTGATAAAAGGAGATTTTTCTTATCTTCCGATTGTAATTATATTCGCTGCCGGTGTTGCAGTTGGCATTTTTACAATTGTGAAGCTGTTAAAACGTGGACTGGAGAAACACAGAAGTGCCATGATGTATTTTATATTGGGCATGATGATCGGCTCTCTGTATGCGATCGTGATGGGACCGACCTCTATCAGTGAACCGGTAGATCCGTTATCATGGAAGACGTTTGGATTTGTATATTTTGTGGCAGGTGGTATTATTATTTTTGGATTGCAGGCATTGAAAGGTGCGTTTGAGAAAAGAGAAGCTGAAAAGGATGCCGCAAAACAGGTAGAAGAACAGAAGTAAATGATAAATGAAATCACCATAAGGAGGCTGATGAAATGACAATTACGGATGAAACCATTGAATATGTTGGCATATTAGCAAAGCTGGAGCTTTCAGAGGAAGAGAAAGAACAGGCGAAGAAAGATATGAGTGATATGCTGGCATATGTAGGAAAACTGAATGAACTGGATACAGACGGCGTAGAACCGATGAGTCATACCTTTGATGTGCATAATGTATTTCGGGAAGATATTGTAACGAATGGCGATGACAGAGATAATATGATTCTGAATGCACCGGAGAGCAAAGACGGATGCTATCAGGTTCCGAAGACATTTGACTAAGGAGGCAGTGACATGGATTTAATGAGTTTGACAGCGGTTGAGCTGGGAAAAAAGATTGCGTCCGGTGAGGTGACATCCGTAGAGGCAACAAAGGCAGCGCTGGATCGGATGGAACAGCTGGAGAAAGAGTATAACAGTTTTGTTACCATTGACCGGGAAGCTGCACTGGCACAGGCAGAAGAGGTACAGAAGAAGATAGATGCAGGAGAACTGAGCGGACCGTTAGCCGGTGTTCCGGTAGCCATTAAGGACAATATGTGTATCAATGGTATGCTGACGACCTGCAGTTCAAAGATTTTGAGTAACTTTAAGCCGACTTTTACAGCAGAGGCGGTGATTCAGCTTCAGAAGGCCGGAGCTGTGATCGTAGGTAAGACCAACATGGATGAGTTCGCCATGGGCTCTACGACAGAGACCTCTTATTATGGTGCAACAAAAAATCCGTGGGATACGAACCGGGTTCCGGGAGGATCTTCCGGCGGATCGGCAGCAGCAGTAGCGGCAGAGGAAGTACCATATGCACTGGGATCGGATACCGGCGGTTCCATTCGGCAGCCGGCAGCCTTCTGTGGTGTGACCGGAATTAAGCCTACTTATGGAAGGGTATCCAGATATGGACTGATCGCATATGGTTCATCCTTAGATCAGATCGGACCACTGGCAAAGGATGTAACGGACTGTGCGACAGTGCTTGAGATCATCAGCACCCATGACAGTAAGGATTCTACTTCGGTAGATCGTGCAGATACAGACTTTACATCTGCACTGGTTGATGATGTAAAAGGAATGAAAATCGGTATTCCAAGGGATTATTTTGGCGAAGGCATTGATCCGGATGTAAAGGAGCAGGTTCTGGCAGCAGCCAAGACACTGGAGGAAAAAGGTGCCATCGTTGAAGAGTTTGACCTGAGTCTGGTAGAGTATGCGATTCCTGCATATTATATTATCGCTTCCGCAGAAGCAAGCTCCAATCTGGAGCGGTTTGACGGTGTAAAATACGGATACCGGACAGCAGAATATACAGATCTTCACAATATGTATAAGAAGACACGTTCCGAAGGATTCGGACCGGAAGTAAAACGGAGAATCATGTTAGGTTCCTTTGTGTTAAGCTCCGGATATTACGATGCTTATTATATTAAGGCACTGCGAACCAAAGCATTGATCAAGCAGGCGTTTGACAAGGCATTTGAGAAATATGATGTGATCCTCGGACCGGTAGCTCCGACAACCGCATTGAAGATCGGAGAGAGTTTATCGGATCCGTTAAAGATGTATCTGGGTGATATTTATACCGTATCTGTGAATCTGGCGGGACTTCCGGGTATTTCTCTTCCATGCGGATTTGACCGGGATGGAATGCCGGTAGGTATGCAGCTTCTGGCGAAGCCTTTTGATGAGAAGACTATTATTCGTGCCGCTTATGCTTTTGAACAGAGCAGAGGCTATAAGAGACCGACAGCACTGACAGAAAGGGGGCTTTAAAATGAGTAAGGCATATGAGACAGTCATTGGACTGGAGGTTCATGTTGAACTGGCAACAAAGACAAAGATTTTCTGTGGATGCAGTACGGCATTTGGAGGCGCTCCGAATACACACACCTGTCCGGTATGTACCGGTATGCCGGGATCCCTTCCGGTATTGAATAAAGCAGTTGTGGAGAAAGCGATTGCAGTAGGTCTGGCTACGAACTGTACAATTACAAAAAATTGCAAATTTGACCGAAAGAATTATTTTTATCCGGATAATCCGCAGAATTATCAGATTTCCCAGCTGTATTATCCGATCTGCAGAAACGGTAAGGTAGAGATAGAGGTAAACGGGAATAAGAAATACGTAGGAATCCATGAGATTCATATGGAAGAGGATGCAGGAAAACTGGTACATGATCCATATGATGACACCTCTTTGGTTGACTTTAACCGTTCCGGTGTACCTTTGATCGAGATCGTATCCGAGCCGGATATGCGTTCGGCAGAGGAGGTAATCGCATACCTGGATAAACTGAGAATGATCATTCAGTATCTGGGAGCATCCGATTGTAAGCTGAACGAGGGCTCCATGCGTGCAGATGTGAATCTGTCCGTGCGGGAGGTCGGTGCAGAACAGTATGGTACCCGTACCGAGATGAAGAACCTGAATTCGTTCAAGGCGATTGCAAGAGCGATTGAAAATGAGCAGGAGCGTCAGATCGATCTGATCGAAGAAGGCAAGGCGGTTGTTCAGGAGACCCGTCGCTGGGATGATACAAAGGGATATTCCTATGCAATGCGTTCTAAGGAGGATGCACAGGATTACCGGTATTTCCCGGATCCGGATCTGGTACCGATCATAATCAGTGATGAGTGGATGGAAGAGATTCGTGCGAAGCAGCCGGAGCTCAGAACAGAGAAGCAGCAGAGATACAAGGAAGAGTACGATATTCCGGAATATGATATTGACATCATTACGTCTTCCAAAAAGATGGCAGATCTGTTTGAGGAGACGATCGCACTTGGTGCGGCACCGAAGAAGGTATCCAACTGGTTAATGGTAGAGACCATGCGGCTGTTAAAGGAGCATGAGATGGAGGCAGATGAGATTCGGTTCTCCGCCGCACATCTGGCCGCATTGATTCAGATGGTAGAAGCAAGAGAGATTAACGGTACTGTTGCCAAGGAAGTATTCGAGAAAGTATTCTCAGAAAACATTGATCCAAAGGCATATGTAGAAGAGCATGGTTTAAAGACCGTAAATGATGAAGGTGCACTGAAGAAGGTTGTCGAGGAAGTGATAGCATCCAATCCGCAGTCTGTAGAGGATTATAGAAACGGTAAAGAAAAAGCAATCGGATTCCTGGTTGGACAGACGATGAAAGCCATGAAGGGCAAGGCTGATCCGGGCATGATAAATAAGATGCTGAAGGAATTATTGTAATAAGAGACCAAAGAAATGTAGAGATATAAAGGCCTGGATATATGGGAAAAAGCAGAAAGAGAAAACTGAATAGATTCCTGTGTCATATTATGCCGCTGGTAATGCTGCTGTGGGGAACCGCAGCAGCTGCCGGCGGTTGCCTTTTTACAGAGAAAACAGAGATGGACATCAGCGTGATTGAACCGGTTCAGATGAAGGCTGCATCCCGGCTGGATGAGAACTGGGTACTGACTCCGGAGGCGTGGGTAAAAGAAACACTTCAGACAATGACGCTGGAAGAGAAGGTAGGGCAGATGTTCTTTGTAACACCCGGTAATCTGGTTAATCCTACGACCAAAGCGGCCAATCAGTTCACACAGGCAACCGATGGTATGCTGAGCAGTATAGATACTTATGCACCCGGAGGGATAATCCTGATGAGCGGGAATATAGAAAATGATGCGCAGGTGACAGAGCTGATAAAAGCCTGTCAGGAACGGACGAAGCTGCCGCTCTTTGTCGGTGTGGATGAAGAAGGTGGAATTGTGTCCAGACTGGGTGGCTGCGCCGGCATTAGTATGGAGAATGTAGGGCCTATGCAGGATATTGGAATGACCGGTGATCCGGAGCAGGCATATGAAGTCGGGAAAACACTGGCAGAAGGATTGCAAAGATATGGATTTAATCTGGACTTTGCTCCGGATGCGGATGTTCTGACGAATCCGCAGAATTACGAGATCGGGAACCGGTCTTTTGGCAATGATGCCAGTCTGGTGGCACAGATGGTCGGAGAAGAAGTGCGGGGCCTGCAGGAGCAGGGTGTCAGTGCAGTTGCCAAGCACTTTCCGGGCCATGGTGCAGTCAGCGGAAATACGCATAAGAATCTGCAACAGGTGGATACGACGTTAGAGGAAATGGAAGCAGTGGAATTTCTGCCGTTTGAGAAGGCAATCGAAGAAGATGTGGATGCAATCCTGATCTCACATCTGGCGCTTTCAGAAGTAAATCCGGCGGAACCGTCTACCTTGTCAAAGGAGGTTGTGACCGGGTATCTGCGGGAGGAGCTTGGATATCAGGGAGTTGTGATTACGGATTCTTTTCAGATGGGATCGATTACAAAAAACTACAGCCAGGAGGAAGCGGCACAGAAGGCTGTGCTCGCAGGCTGTGATATGATACTGATGCCACAGGATTATAATGCCTGCTATCAGGGCATTCTGAATGCAGTGGCAGAGGGACAGATATCGGAGGAACGGATCGAAGAATCCTGTAGGAGGATTCTTCTGGCAAAAATAAAAAGGGGCATACTGATTCCGGAGTAATGGACATATGCCCTTAGTTCTCAACCTTCGATTCATATTCATCAAAGAGATAGTCATAGATGTTTGCAAGTCCGACAAACTCACAACCGTACAGATATAAACCATTGTCCAGCTCTTCTGTACGAATGATCTTTACAACATAGCGGAGTATATCTGTGGTGCCGTCGAATTTAATGGCTGCATTGAAATAATAACCAAGTGGAATCCGAGTTGTGGTTGTGAAGCCGAGACCGGATTTTGAAATATTAAATACATTAAACTCGGCGTTTCCGATTTGCAGTTGTTCGTTTTGCTTAAATAAAGAAGATACCTCCAGTGTTAATTTAATCGGAAGACGTTTATATTTTCTTTTTTCGGATACGGATTCAGACATAGTGAATACTCCCCTTTCTGACTTTTTGTTAATTATAACAAATCATAGAATGATATGCCAGTGTAAAATGTAGAAATGCGACATGACGGGAAACAACCATTGACAGTTTCCCGGAAAAAGGACATAATGATACATGGTTGATTGACAAAAGAATAAACTACAAGGAGAACAAGAATGTCCGAACAGATTATGGATCATGCATATGAGGAAGAAGAACTCCATGAAGAATGTGGGGTTTTTGGAGCGTACAGCTTTGATGGCGAAGATGTAGCACCGTCCGTGTATTATGGATTGTTCGCACTTCAGCATCGGGGACAGGAGAGTTGTGGTATTGCGGTGTCAGATACAGAAGGCCCAAAGGGAAAGGTATTGTCCTATAAGGGAATGGGACTGGTTAATGAGGTATTTGAACCGGAGAATCTGGAGAAATTAAAAGGAAATATCGGCGTGGGACATGTGCGGTATTCGACAGCGGGCTCCAGTACCCGTGAGAATGCACAGCCGCTGGTACTGAATTATGTAAAGGGGACTCTGGCACTGGCGCATAACGGTAATCTGACCAATGCACCGGAGCTTCGGAGAGAGTTAGAGTATACCGGCGCTATCTTTCAGACCACGATTGACTCTGAGGTGATTGCATATCATATAGCGAGAGAACGGTTAAATACAACCACCGTTGAGGATGCAGTGGCAAGGGCTATGAAGAAGATCGAAGGTGCCTATTCTCTTGTGATCATGAGCCCGAGGAAGCTGATCGGAGCCAGAGATCCATTCGGATTCCGTCCGTTATGCATAGGAAAGCGGGATAATACGTATTTCCTGGCATCGGAGACCTGCGCACTGGATACCGTTGGCGCAGAGTTTGTCCGGGATGTGGAACCGGGAGAGATTGTAACGATCTCGCCGGAGAATGGAATCCGGTCTGTAAAGAGCATGTGTCAGGAGAAACATGCACGATGCATTTTTGAATATATTTATTTCGCACGGCCGGACAGTCATATTGATGGTATGAGCGTGTATGCGTCCCGAATCATTGCGGGACGGTGTCTGGCAAAGGATCATCCGGTGGAGGCAGATCTGGTAGTCGGTGTTCCGGAGTCCGGAAATGCGGCAGCCATGGGATATGCGCTGGAGTCCGGGATTCCATATGGTACAGCATTTATTAAGAATACATATGTAGGCCGGACCTTTATTAAACCGAAGCAGAGCCAGCGGGAGTCCAGTGTGAATGTGAAGCTGAATGTCCTGAAAGAGGTTGTGAAGGGAAAGCGGGTCGTTATGATCGACGACTCGATTGTCCGGGGAACAACCAGTGACCGGATCGTAGGTATGCTGAAGGCGGCCGGAGCAACAGAGGTGCATGTAAGAATCAGTTCACCACCATTTCTACATCCGTGTTATTTCGGAACGGATATACCGGATGAGGATCAGCTGATCGCCCATAACAAGACAGTGGAAGAGATCTGCCGGATCATCGGAGCGGATTCGCTCGGCTATCTGGAGCTGAACCGTCTGCCGGAGCTGATCCATGATCATTGTGGGTACTGTGATGCCTGCTTCAGCGGTAATTATCCGATCAAGCGGCCGACAGAGGATATCCGCGGCGAACATGAGGAGTTCAAGCGAGGAACAACAACAAACAAGTTTTAGGAGGAAGTACAATGAGTAACAATGAGATTTATCAGAGCCCGTTATCAGCCAGATATGCAAGTCGCGAGATGCAGTATATCTTCTCACCGGACATGAAGTTTAAGACATGGCGTAAGCTGTGGATCGCTCTGGCAGAGACAGAACTGGAGCTGGGACTGAGCGAGAATGGCAAACCGGTTATTACTCAGGAACAGATTGATGAGTTAAAAGCACATGCCGATGACATTAATTATGAGGTTGCAAAGGAACGGGAGAAACTGGTGCGTCATGATGTAATGAGTCATGTATATGCCTATGGTCAGCAGTGCCCGAAGGCAGCCGGCATTATCCATCTGGGTGCGACCAGTTGCTATGTCGGTGACAATACAGATGTGATCGTGATGACAGAGGCCATGAAGCTGGTTCGTAAGAAGCTGATTAACGTGATCAATGAACTTGCAAAATTTGCCAGAACCTATAAAGACCTTCCGACTCTTGCATTTACACATTTCCAGCCGGCTCAGCCGACAACGGTTGGCAAGCGTGCGACCCTGTGGATGCAGGAGCTGTTACTGGACTTAAGTGATCTGGAATATATGATCGGTCAGCAGAAACTGCTTGGATCTAAGGGAACGACCGGTACACAGGCAAGCTTCCTGGAGCTGTTTAATGGTGATCATGAGAAGGTCCGCCAGATTGATAAAAAGATTGCAGAAAAGATGGGATTTGCAGAGTGCTATCCGGTATCCGGGCAGACCTATTCACGGAAAGTGGATTCCAGAATTCTGAATGTATTATCCGGAATTGCACAGAGCGCGCATAAGTTTTCGAATGACATTCGTCTGCTTCAGCATCTGAAGGAGATCGAGGAGCCGTTTGAGAAGAATCAGATCGGATCTTCTGCGATGGCATATAAGAGAAATCCAATGAGAAGTGAGAGAATTGCATCCCTGTCAAATTACGTGATCGCAGATTCTATTAACCCGGCAATTACAGCAGCCACCCAGTGGTTTGAGAGAACTCTGGATGACTCTGCCAATAAGAGAATTTCCGTTCCGGAAGCATTCCTCGCAATCGACGGTATTCTGGATCTGTATTTGAATGTCGTAGATGGCCTGGTTGTATATGATAAAGTTATTTATCAGCGGTTCATGAAGGAGATTCCGTTCATGGCAACAGAGAATATTATGATGGATGCAGTTAAGAGAGGTGGTAATCGTCAGGAACTGCATGAGCGTATCCGCGAGCATTCTATGGCAGCAGGTGCTGTTGTGAAGAAGGAAGGCAAGGAGAATGATCTGGTAGATCGAATCGCTGCAGATCCTGCATTCGGTATGACCAAGGAGGAGATCGAGGCATTGTTAGAGCCTAAGAACTTCGTGGGACGTGCACCGGAACAGACAGAGGAATTTCTGGATGAAGTGGTACAGCCGATTCTGGATGCTAACCGCGATATTCTGGGTATGACCGCAGAGATTAATGTATAATAAGTAATAAATAGGAGACCGTCTGCTTTACATGATAGATAAATGATAAGCAGACGGTCTTTTGTTTATTATGCTATATGCCAATGGAAGAAATGCCACTGAATGATTCTGCATGACAGAGCGGATGATTGATGATAGAATGAAGCTATGACAGGAGGGCAGCGGAGCATGAATATCAGCATGGAATATTATAAGATATTTTATTATGTGGCGAAATATAAAAGCATCACAGGTGCGGCGGGTGAACTCTGCATCTCCCAGCCGGCAGTCAGTCAGGCGTTGAAACAGCTGGAGCAGGCGCTGGGTGTCAGTCTCTTTGTCCGAACCGTAAAGGGTGTATCCCTGACCAAAGAGGGAACCATGCTTTATTCTTATGTGAAAAACGGATATGAACAGATCGCACTGGGAGAACAGAAGCTGCAGGAAATGCTGAATATGAAGACCGGAGAGATCCGGATCGGAGCCAGTGATATGACATTGCAGTTTTATTTGCTCCCGTTTCTCCGTAATTACCACAGGCTGTATCCGGATATCAAGGTTACGGTGACCAATGCTCCGACCCCACAGACACTGGAACATCTGAAGGCAGGGCGGATCGATTTCGGAATTGTCAGCACTCCGTTCGAGGAGCAGAAGCATCTGCAGATTCTTCCGGCACGGGAGATACAGGATGTGTTCGTGGCGGGCAGCCGGTTCTGGAGCTATAAATCGCAGATGCTCCGATATGAACAGTTAAATGACATGCCGATCATATGCTTGGAAGAAAATACCAGTACCAGACATTATGTGGATCGATTTCTGAATGAGGAACAGGTGACATTGGAGCCGGAGTTCGAGTTGGCGACCAGTGATATGATCGTACAGTTTGCATTGCAGAATCTGGGAATCGGCTGTGTGGTACAGGATTTTGCACAGCGTTATATCGATGCGGATGAACTGTTTGTCCTGCAGTTCGATAAACAGATACCGAAACGGCATATCTGTGTGGTCAATGATGACCGCCTGCCGCTGTCGGTAGCGGCGAATGGATTGATGAAGCTGCTGATGGCATAATTAATACTTATGAAAAATATAATAAATATTGATTTTACTTATGGGACGATATGATGTATACTGAAAAAGCATTGTGGGTTTATTTCGCAATGACATTGAATTGTGACAGATGTAGCAGGAGGATGCACGTATGGTAAAGGCAATTGTGGGAGCCAATTGGGGCGACGAAGGAAAAGGTAAGATTACAGATACATTAGCGAAGGAATCCGATATTATTGTTCGGTTCCAGGGTGGTGCAAATGCAGGTCATACCATTGTAAATAATTATGGTAAATTCGCATTGCATACACTTCCGTCCGGCGTATTTTACGGACATACAACCAGTATTATCGGAAACGGTGTGGCACTGGATATTCCGAAGCTGGTTCATGAGATTGATGACGTTGTGGCAAAGGGTGTACCGAAGCCGAAGATTCTGGTTTCCAATCGTGCACAGATCGTTATGCCATATCATATTCTATTCGATACGTATGAGGAGGCAAGACTGGCAGGTAAGTCATTCGGTTCTACCAAGTCCGGAATTGCACCGTTCTATTCAGATAAATATGCGAAGATCGGTTTTCAGGTAAGTGAGTTGTTTGATGAGGATGCTCTGAAAGAGAAAATCGAGCGTGTGATCGTTCAGAAGAATGTATTACTTGAGCATTTATATCATCAGCCATTGTTAAAGGCAGATGAGATTTTCCGGACATTAATGGAATATAAGGAAATGATCGAGCCATATGTATGCGATACTTCTGCATATTTATATCAGGCGATCAAGGATGGCAAGAATATCCTGTTAGAGGGACAGTTAGGTTCCCTAAAGGATCCGGATCACGGTATTTATCCGATGGTAACATCATCCTCGACACTGGCAGGTTACGGCGCGATCGGTGCCGGTATTCCGCCATATGAGATTAAGAAGATCATTACCGTATGTAAGGCATACTCAAGTGCGGTAGGTGCCGGTGCATTTGTCAGTGAAATCTTCGGCGAGGAAGCAGATGAGTTAAGAAGACGCGGCGGTGATGGCGGCGAGTACGGTGCTACTACCGGACGTCCTAGAAGAATGGGATGGTTTGACTGTGTAGCATCCAAGTACGGCTGTCGTGTACAGGGAACCACAGATGTAGCATTTACTGTTCTGGATGTATTAGGCTATCTGGATGAGATTCCGGTATGTACCGGTTATGAAATCGATGGCGAAGTAACCACAGACTTCCCAACCACGACCTTACTGGAGAAGGCAAAGCCTGTGCTGGAGACTCTGCCGGGCTGGAAGTGTGACATCCGCGGCATTAAGAAATATGAAGACTTACCGGAGAACTGCCGGAAGTATATTGAGTTTGTAGAGAAGCATATCGGCTTCCCAATCACGATCATCTCCAACGGCCCTGGCCGCGACGATATCATATACAGATAAGGCTCAAGCCGTGCACAACAAAACGACAATCGTTGCGGTATGCTTGCATACAAAGCAACGAGTTGCCGTTTTGTTGTATAGGGCGCAGCCCGGTGACCGAGCCGGCAGGCGAGGTAGGCACGGCGTACGTGCAAATCCTTATTGAAAATTGTCAACCGAGCCGGCAGGCGAGGTAGGCACGGCGTGCATGCAATCCTTATTGAAAATTGTCAACCGCGCCGGCAGGCGAGGAGGTACTATGAAATATACAGTAAAAAAAAGTAAAGCAGGACGGATCGGCTACCGGATTACCGGAGCCGTATTTTTAGTGCTTGGAATCCTCGGAGTCCTATTGGCAATCCGGGTTCCGTCTATGAAATTCCTTGTGATAGCAGTTGCAGCGGTGGCTGCATTCTATGGCGTTTATCTGCTGAAAGCCTCATTCCGGCAGCAGGCATATGACATCACGTATGAATTCACCGAAGAGCATATAAAGCTGATTCTTCATAATGGGGAGAAACTGCTTCCGTATGATGAGGTTTCAAGAGTACAGTGGGTAGAACCGAGTCCGGATATTGATTATGTCATGATCCAGATACAGTCCGGCAAGCAGCAGTATGTATTACATTTTACGGGAAAAAGAGCATATGCTGAGAAAATTTATTCATATCTGCTGGCAAGGGTTCCGGAAATCGGCTAGAAACAGATTCAGGAGACAGAATCTGATATTTTTCGGATAACTGCCTGAAATAATCATTGAAAAAAGAAAATATATATAATATAATTGAGCCTAGAACAAAGGCGTCTTACAATCCCTGAACGTTATTTGCTTCAGGGATTTCTATATGCAGTCATAATGAACCGCGACCTCATTATGATTTTAGCATATGCAGGTCAATTACACCGCTTTCGTTCGAGGAGTATTATTTATTATAAGGAGGAGTTTTGTGATGTCATACGTTGATGAAGTACTTGAGATAGTACAGAAGAAGAACGCTGATCAGCCTGAGTTTTTACAGGCAGTAACTGAGGTATTGGAGTCATTGAGACCGGTTATCGATGCCAATGAGGACCTTTACAGAAAGAACGCTATTCTTGAGAGAATTACAGAACCAGATCGTCAGATCATGTTCAGAGTACCATGGGTAGATGATAATGGACAGGTACAGGTTAACCGTGGTTTTCGTGTACAGTTTAATAATGCAATCGGACCTTACAAGGGAGGTTTAAGACTTCATCCTTCTGTTAACTTAGGTATTATTAAATTCTTAGGATTTGAACAGATTTTTAAGAACTCACTTACAACACTTCCGATCGGTGGTGGTAAAGGTGGTTCTGACTTTGATCCTAAGGGTAAGTCAGATAGAGAGATTATGGCTTTCTGCCAGAGCTTTATGACAGAGCTTGGAAAATATATCGGTGCTGATATCGATGTACCAGCTGGTGATATCGGAACTGGTGCACGTGAGATCGGTTATATGTTTGGTCAGTATAAGAGAATTCAGGGTATGTTCGAGGGCGTTCTTACCGGTAAGGGACTTACCTGGGGTGGTTCTCTTGCTCGTACACAGGCTACCGGTTATGGTTTATTATACTTAACCAATGCACTGTGGAAGGATCATGGAATGAGTCTGGAAGGAAAGACTGCAACTGTATCCGGTGCCGGTAATGTAGCAATCTATGCTATTGAGAAGGCTCAGCAGTTAGGTGTTAAGTGCGTAACCTGTTCTGATTCAACAGGCTGGATTTATGATCCGGAAGGAATCGATGTAGAACTTCTGAAGGAAGTTAAGGAAGTTAAGCGTGCACGTTTGGATGCTTATGCAGCTGCTCGTCCATCTGCTGAGTATCATGTAAAGAAGGATGCAAATGATCATGGTGTATGGTCAATCAAGTGTGACCTTGCTCTTCCATGTGCAACTCAGAACGAGTTGAATCTTGAGGATGCTAAGCAGTTAGTAGCAAATGGCTGCAAGTCAGTTACGGAAGGTGCTAATATGCCTACTACATTGGATGCTACAAAGTACTTGCAGGAGAGTGGCGTATTATTCGTAGGTGGTAAGGCTGCTAATGCTGGTGGTGTTGCTACATCTGCACTTGAGATGAGCCAGAACTCTGAGAGACTTTCATGGAGCTTCGAAGAGGTAGACGGTAAGCTGAAGGGCATCATGGAGACAATCTATGCGAACATTTCAGACGCTGCTAAGAGATATAACATGACAGTTGGTGGCAATGCTGATTATGTAGCTGGTGCTAATATTGCCGGTTTCGAGAAGGTAGTAGATGCTATGTTAGCTCAGGGTGTTTGCTAATCAGTAGAAATCTAAGATAAAGATTATATGGAGAAGTCCTGTAAACCCAGTGTTTATGGGACTTTTCTTTATGTATTGATAAGACATGTGAATTGTCAGAATATTCATAAATAGAAGATAATTTACGTTATTTTGAGGTCGTTATATACACATGGTACACAAGTGATATACAGGTGGTATACACTTACAGAACACGTGGAGGTGAGTGGCTGGGCTGTATGGAAAAAATATTAAAAAGTAAATTTATAGTGAACTTTTTTTACTCTGTAGTGGTTATATAAGATGTAAGACGTTTTATGATTGGAGAAAACGCTATGAAAGACAGCGAATTGATTCAAAAAGTACATAGCGGAAATAAAGAGGCAGTCGGTATTATTATTGAACGATATTATGCAGATATTTATCGCTTTTGTCTAT
>ERZ1026864.218-NODE-218-length-40839-cov-6.253261_pt1 | contig 40839 bp, 66 predicted proteins | sample MGYA00380162_ERZ1026864 | MGnify/ENA primary metagenome ERZ1026864 (study PRJEB33269, sample SAMEA4719798) | human gut metagenome | biome: human-associated habitat; feature: organic feature; material: feces | place: Cameroon | collected 2013-10 ... | reverse complement strand
CGCACCCGAATTACCGGCGACAACGTTGGCAGCCGGCTGCTATAGTGGTATGTTCGCGAATTGTTTCAATTTAACAAGCGCACCCGAATTACCGGCGACAACGTTGGCAGCCGGCTGCTATAGTGGTATGTTCAAAGATTGTCCACTAACGGCTACACCAGATTTACCGGCGACAACGTTGGCAGATAGTTGCTATAGTGGTATGTTCGAGAATTGCTACAATCTAACAATTGCACCTGCTGTATTACCGGCGACAACATTGGCAGATAGTTGCTATTTCAATATGTTTAGACACTGTAACAGCCTAACAGCAGCGCCAGAATTACCGGCGACCACTTTGGCAGCCGGCTGCTACCGCTATATGTTCGGCACTTGCAGTGAATTAAAGGTTAATACCACATCTGGCAACAAAATATTTACTTGCCCGTCGGATATACCGACTGATGCGGTTTTTATGATGTTTACTGAAACAGGCGGTACATTCATAGGGTCACCAACAGCAGGTAACACTTATTACTGGACAGAATAAAGTGCAATAAGTTGTAGCAAGTATAAGAAATGACATCTTGAATCTTGTATCATCAAATTTATAAATTAAAGGAGTAAGTTGTTATGAAAGATTTTGTAATGTACATTCTGTGGACACTCGGTATCGGTATCGTTTCTTGGCTTAGTGAACGCCTTATTAAGCTCATCAACACAAAGATTCAAAATGAAAAATTTGCACGCTATCTCACTGCTGCTACCACAGCAGTGACGGACGCTGTTAAAGCGGTTCAGCAAGAATATGTTGATGGCCTTAAAAAAGCCGGAAAATTTGATGAAGAAGCTGCAAAAGAAGCCCTTATGAGAGCAAAGGTTAAAGTTCTCGAAGCTCTTTCGGTAGAAACGCGTAAATATATTACCGAAAATATCGGAGACATTAACAAGTGGATTGAAACCACAATTCATTCTGTGTTGCACGATATGAAGGAGAAAGCAAATGGACATTAAACTTAAGTCTACAACCGGTATAAAATTACTTACTGAGAAGAAGTATTGTACCGAAAATATTAATGTCATTCCCGAGTTACAAACTAAGTCTGTAATTCCGAGTACCGAACAACAGGTTGTAAGTGCCGATACCGGATATGCGGGGCTGGGTGCTGTTACGGTAGCTGCTGTTTCCACAGAATCCGGGGCTGCGACTCCATCCGCAGCAGCTCAGACGGTCACTCCGTCTGAAGGAAAGTATTTCGATAGCTTTACTGTGGCTGCTACGCCGCTTGACCCTGCTTCTGAGGTAACAGCCGGCACGAGTGACGTTGACGTTACACCGTCTACCGGTAAAATCGGTTTGACAAGTGTAACCGTGCATCCGACACCGACTGAGACTAAGACTATTACCGGTAACGGTACCTTTACTCCTTCTCTCGGTAAATATTTCAGCTCCGTCACAGTCAATGTGACTGAAGCAAAGCCCGAGCAAGAAAAATCTGTTAATCTGTCCACAATGGATCCGGTTGAAGTTACTCCAAATGCCGGATATACGCTCTCGAAAGTAACAGTAACTCCGATTCCGCCTCTTGCAAACACAGCGGATGGCACTGCTACTTCGGCTGAAATTCTTGAAGGATACATTGCGTATGCCGATGGTGCAAAGGTGACCGGTGCCCTGAAGAAGCAATCAAAATCGGTCACGCCGACTACAACAGCGCAAACTGTGACGCCGGATGCCGGAAACCTTTTGAGCTCTGTGTCGGTCGCTGCTATCAAAACCGAAACGGGTACTGCTACTCCGGATACCGTAAAACAAGTAATTACACCAGATGAAGGCAAATATTTTACATCTGTTACAGTCAATCCGACACCTTTGGATGCGGCACAAACTGTCACTGCAGGAACCACCGCACAAACCATTAAACCGTCTACCGGTAATATTGGGCTTTCAAGTGTTACTGTAAATCCGACACCTTCACAAACCAAATCGGCTACGCCGACTACTGAAGAACAAATGATTTCTCCGGATTCGGGTAAACTCTTGAGTTCGGTTACGGTTGCAGCAACTCCTTTGGATGCAACAAGAACTGTTACAGCAGGAACGGCAGCAACAACTGTTACACCGACTGAAGGCAATATCGGTATTGCTTCTATTACTGTTAATCCGACGCCGAGTGCTGCAAAGGCAGCTACGCCGACTAAATCGAGTCAAGTCATTTCTCCTGATGCCGGGAAACTTCTGAGTTCTGTTACGGTTAACCCGATTCCCGATCAATATATTGTTCCGAGCGGTACTAAAACGATTACGGCAAACGGCACTACCGATGTCACGAGCTTTGCAAGCGTCAGTGTCAATGTGCCGGCTCCCGACTTGAGCGATGCAACCGCAACGGCTGCAACAATGCTTTCTGGATATACTGCGTATACCGGTGCAGGTCTTATTACCGGTACAATCGCAACGTATGCCGGAGAAATTCGTGATGAATAAGAGGTGATATAAATGCCACCAAGAGTTAGATTAACTGTATACAACAATGATGGAACTGAAGTTTTAGGTTCTGGCTCTTTACGTGATTATGATGATGATATGGGCGAATTTTATGCATATATTACAGATACCGGCATAAATGCAGATGCGTCAAACAATATATATACATACACCGGCCCCGGTAAATGGCTCGGGGTTTCTAAAAGCCCGAACACAACAACCGCGGAATATGGGCCCGGCACTACCTTAAAAACAAAAGTAGCTCTTAATGTATACACTGTAATTAAAGCTACGGTTACTATAGACCTTTCAACATTAAGTGGGTATAACTCTTTAGTAAATGGCACATACTCGTTGCAGGTAAAAGCAAAAGCCAATGGATATGAAGATTCTAACTTGTCAACAAGTGTTTCGTGGCAGAAAAAGGAATTTACAGAAGTAATTCCTACGTTAACACAGCCGTATGCTGCTAATATAGAAATGACTGCATCTAATGCACCATTTTGCCGTATTTCCAATATGAATACATCTAAAATATATACAATTGCGTATAAGAGTAACTTATCACAAGATCAGGTATTGCTGGATACTTTGGTTTATCGCAGTAATATTAATAGCTGGGAATCGGATTCTACTAATGGTATATTTATTCATCAACAGAGTTCCGATTTTGTTGAATTTTATATTGGAACAATTAGTGGCTATACGACAAGCCTTGATTATATAGCGATACTTTGTGGTAATAAGGTTGCAACAAGTGATGATTTTACAGATATTCAATATAATCAACTATTACCCGGCTATTTGTGTATTATTGAAGGAACTCTCATTACTCTTGCTAACTATACTAAAAAACCAATTGAAAATATCACATATGACGATGATCTTCTCGTTTGGAATTTTTATGAAGGCAAGTTTGATTCTGCAAAACCGGTTTGGATTACAAAACCGAGACTTGCGCCTGAATATAACCTTTGCAAGTTTAGTAATGGAACAGAAATTGGTTTTGTCGGAAATGGCGGTAATGAAGGTTATCACCGAATTTATAATGATGAAGCAAAGGCCTTCACTCATACTGGTGTTGTTGAAACTCCGGTTGGAACGCATACTTTTGCAGAAGATGGATCAGTTCCTGAACTTGTTTTGCAGGAAATTATCAAAACTCCCGTTCGCTATTATAATATCGGAACAAAAGACCATATCAACCTGTTCGCTAATGGCATCTTGACTTCCTCTCGTATTAGTAACAAATACGCTATTGAAAATATGAAATATATTGGAGATAGACTGGTTAGCGAAACAGAAGAACTGGAATATATCAAGCACAAGCTTGAATTATGTTAATTAAAAAGGAGATTAAGTTATGGCTGAAATTGATATTAACATTAAAAAATCAACAGTGATTCTTGCTACCGGTGGTAAATATTGCGAAGATGATATCAAGCTGTTGGTTGGGCTCCAAGAAAAAACAGTAATGGCAGATACTACAGCTAAAACAGTTACTCCCGATACTGGATATGCCGGTTTGAGTAAAATTACAGTTAACCCGACACCGAGTACGTCGAAGACTGTGACCCCCTCTACTGCAGAACAGACCGTTAGTCCGGATACCGGTAAGCTGTTGAGTTCTGTCACGGTTGAAGCTGCTCCTTTGGACGCAGCACAAGAGGTGACTGCCGGTACAGCCAATGTTGAAGTAACACCGTCCGAAGGAAATATCGGTCTTGCAAGCGTTACGGTAAAACCGACGCCTTCTCAGACTAAAACCGCAACTCCAACAACGTCAGCACAAACCATTACTCCAGATGCCGGTAAGCTCCTAAGTTCCGTTACTGTTAATGCAGCTTCGATTGAAGCTGCCAAGACCGTGACAGCGGGTACAGCTGCGACGAGCACAAGCCCTGCAGAAGGTTATATCGGCATGGCAAAGGTGACGATTAATCCAACGCCATCACAGACTAAAACGGTTACGCCGACGGCAGCTTCTCAAACGGTATCGCCCGATAGCGGTAAGCTGTTGAGCTCGGTTACCGTTAATGCTGCTCCACTGGATGCAGCGCAAACTATTACGCCGACTACCGAGGCGCAAACAGTAACTCCCTCTACCGGTAAGATTGGTCTCACATCTGTAACCGTAAATGCAATTCCTACCGAGACTCAAACTGTTACAGCCGGTACAAGTGCGAAAACTGTGACTCCGACAGCCGGCAACTATCTCACAAGCGTGACGGTTAACCCCACTCCTTCGCAAACAAAGAATGCAACTCCGACGACCACAGCCCAAACTATTTCTCCTGACAGCGGCAAACTTTTGAGTTCCGTTACAGTTGCGGCAGCGCCGCTTGATGATGCTCAAACTGTTACCCCCGGAACAAGCGCGCAAACTATCTCGCCAAGCACGGGTAATATTGGCCTTGCATCCGTAACAGTTTCGGCTATCCCGACTGAAACAAAAACGGCTACTGCTGGTACGAGTGCCACAACGGTGAATGCAACTGCCGGTAAATATATGACGAGTGTGACGGTTAACCCGACTCCGAGTGAAACAAAAACAGCTACTGCAAACGGAACTGTCACTCCTGATTCCGGAAAACTTCTGAGTTCTGTTACCGTTAATGTTCCGCCTTATGCACAAGACGTAGCAACAGCAGCCCAGATGAATGCAAATCTGGTTGCTGCAAATGTTGGACGTATTTATCGGTTTACCGGGACAACCGATGATACCTATACAAACGGAGACATTTATATTGTGGAGGGCTAATTAGAATGGCTACTTACAAAAGATATTATAAAAACAATATATTGCTTGGAACCGGTACTTATAGATATCGTCCTTATACGGTTTTAACCCCGACCGTTGCCTTGACATTTCACCTTACAGGATGTTCTACAACTGCAACGAGTGCAAGTCGTATTGGAGAAACTATTATTTCGTTTACAAAGTCGGCCGGGTATAACTGGCCGACTGCGGTTCAAGTCACGGGAGCCACTATTGTATCATGGAATCAAGATACCGGTGTTTTAGCAATTGAAAAGCCAACTCTTGATACCGTTACAATAACAGTAGCATGCACCAAGATTACTTATGCAATTACCGAGAATTTGACCAATGTAACTGCTACCGGAACTCATCCGACATCTATTGCATATGGCGAAAGTGCAACCTTGGTTTATGCAGCTTCTACTAATTATGCACTTCCTGATACGGTCACAGTCACAGGGGCTACATATACATGGGCAAGCGATACCGGAACTTTGGTATTGTCAAATCCTATGGGAGCAGTGACAATCACAATCGTTGGCATTGAATCCGTTCAAAAATTGGCTACTCCTCAAAACCTGTCTATTTCTGGTGATACGTTGACCTTTGATGCCGTCGATCATGCTGAAGAATATGAAGTGTATGCTAATGGTACATCGATCGGTACATATCCTCCGGCTGGTGGTACTATAATTTTAACTGATTCTTCAGCTATTGCTGGGTTCGAACCTGAGCTATTATCAGGTACATTTACAGGCACACCTACTTTTTATACCACTCAAAATAATGCAAATAAAATTACACTCAAAAGTAATAAAGGGTATAACTGGATTAGTAAAATAAATGCAACTGGTGCAAATCTGGCATCGATATCAGTATCTGAGTTTTTGACAGATTTTAATATTACAGAAACTGTAACTGGCACATCACTTACGAATAAAACTTTGGAGTTTGCATCTACATTTAGTAGTAGACTTTCTACAACTGAAGGAACGGATGGCGGTAATATGGATGAATGGGACTTAGTTGATGTGTCTACACTTTCTGGTAAAATTTTTACAGATAACTCATTTTGTGTCATATACAATATAGAAACAGATACTGTAAAAATTTATGACCTCGACGTTCAAAATGAAGATACAGCCAATTTTATAGTTTCTGGCACTATCGATTATAATACACTGGTTACATTTATATACAATCCCAACTATAATCCAGCTTAAATATAATTGCTATTTCAGATAGCTTGATAGCTATCTGAAATAGCGAAGTTTAGGAGAAATTATGAATTATACAATATTCAATAGTAAGAGGGAATAAACAATGGTTAACATTAATCTTACTACACTTTCCGGTTATAATACACTTACTCCAAACATACTTTATAATATTCAAGTAAAAGCAAAAGCAACCGGCTATGAAGATTCTGATTTATCAAATGCAATTGGTTATATAGCATCCCGGCCAGTAACTTATCCGGTAAAAGGCGATCTTATTGCACTTGATGGAAATATATACCGAGTGCTGAAAATTAATGGTACCATTGCAGAAGTATTGACAATGGATGATAGTCCTATAATACAGAAGTTTGATGACTCTGGCAATAGTAATGTATATGCAAATAGTTCTCTCGATTCATATCTAACCTCTACATTTTATAACTCTTTAAGTGTCTCAATACAAAATGCAATCGTTGCAAAAACTTTTCAGCAGGATTCTTGGTCTTCCGAAAGTAAACCTAATGCTATTGCAAAATATAATGGCACTAATTCTGATGCAGACAATTATACTTTATCGCTAATGTCGACGACTTTTGGTGCATCTATTTCCAGAAAGTGCTATGTATTGTCTTGTCAAGATGTTATCGATTATCTTGAAGTTACACCTGCTATGGGATCAACTAATACTACGCTAACTTCAGAAAATGTATGGAAAATGTTTTGGAATCAAACTACACAGCCTGAAAGCGTTGGCACATGGTTACGTTCGGCTGATTCTGATGAGTCTGTCATCGTATTCTCTATTGATCGTAACACCGGTAGTTTGTATAATGATTTTGTCGATGAACAACACGCAGTTCTTCCGGCGTTCCAGATCGATTTGTCAAAAGTCGAATGGCTAAGACCTATCAGCGATGGAGTTTATCAATGGATTGATAACCCAAATCTTGAAACGATTCCGGAAAGTGATTTTCGTATTTATTGGACTGGATCTACTTTAACTGCCAATAACGTCTATGGCTCTGATATAAAATATATCAGCTTAGTTACAACTCCTTCTGGTAGTGCAGGTATTGGTGCAGTGAGTATGTTAAATACGAACGATGGTGAAATTCAATATGATGGAACTAACTGGACATATATTGGAGATGATCAGTTTAGTGCGAATGATACGAGCAAACTTCGTACTATTAAGATCGCTGTTCAACAACTGGAACGCACTCCAGCACTTATTCCGCCAAAATTTTATGATTGGGCTATTACAGAAGGCAATTTTGTAAAACAAAGCTAATATCTTTGATTAAAACCTTCCGGTGTATAGGCTAACCGGATTCTATTGAAATTTTAAAAAGTTATGGAATGGCAAAAATTTCATATACTAAAACAAGCCGGGTAAACAATGTCACAAAGTTACTCGAATTAAATAAGGAGAAAATCAAATGATTTCAATTTGTTTATTTTTGATGCTTGATTTCTTATGGACGCAAAATCATAATACGATCGTTATTCAAAACAAGATTTTATTTTATATTCTTCAATGGACATGGGGTATTCTGATGAACCTTATCGGAGGCATTGTTGCTCTGTGTTTGATGGTAAAAGTAAAGCCTCAAAAATACGGCCGCTGCATTTACATGCAGCTTCCCGTTAATTGGGGCTTAAATCTCGGTATGTTTATTTTCGGGCATAGTTGGTGTATCGAACACGAGCACGGACACTCTTTCCAGAATGCCGTTTACGGCCCGTTCTTTATCATTGTTGTAGCGCTTCCTTCTGTTATCAGATATTGGATTCGTGAAATTCAATATAAACATAAGAAGCCTCCGAAAACAGACTACGATGCAATCTGGTTTGAAGGACAAGCAACGAAATCCGGACTGAAATATTTTGAGAGGGCCTGATGGCCCTCTCCTTTTATACTGTCAGTGCAAAGTATTTCATTGCAACTCTCAAACATGCAACAAAACCGTCTTGCTCCGTTTTGAAGGTAAAATTGTCACCTTGCTTGTTTTTGTCATATTTGAAGCTCTCGATATCTGCTTTTGTCGCCTTACACTGTTTTTCGACCAATACGTCCTTTTTGCCAAAGGCCATATTCAAATTGTTAACTGAAAGCTCAAAGTTATCTATATCATAATGTTCAATCGCAAGGCCTTCATTGTAAGTGCCATAGAAGCTCGAAATCGCGGACGCGTCAATAAAGAGATTTTGGTCCGGTGCGAATTCTTTGAGTTGTTTAAGGCCTTCCTCCGGAGAGGCCCTGAACAACGTCTCGCGCTTCACAACCATCTTTGTGTTAAGGCCATAGCGGATTGCCACATCACAGACCTTCCACAAATCACCATCTTTATTGAAGAAGATTGCAGAATATTCCCCGGCTTGCGGTGTATAATCAACAAGGTTGAATTCGTTAAAGGTACGGCCGTAAACCATGAACTGACGGTCCATAAACACGAATAACAGGAGCTGCGTAAAAGCATCGACAATATCATCGTGTTCGACAAACGGAAAGTTCAACAGACGTCGTTTCAAATTTTCAAGCGGTTCGGATAAACCATATTCTCCGGTCATCTTGTTGTATTCTGTTTTAACAAAGTAGACATTGGGCATATAAATAGTCGCAGATTCAAGACGCTGTGTTTTCGATTTTGTTCCGGGCTGGAAAGGCTGTACTCCTGCAATCTTTTCATGTAGCTGTTGAATAATCGGTGAACCGTTTGCTTTATCTTCGATAATCTGAATAATCCCAGCGTAGAAGCCATTCAAAGATTCGGCATAGCCAATCGATTCGACAAAGGCCATTTTCTTTTCAAGACAATCCTTGATATAAAGGTTTGGCCCGATCCGATAAGCAAGAACAGAACCCAGGAAGTCAGACGTTTCTTTATCCTTTACGGGGAAGTCATGAGAAGCATATACCATATCTGCTTGATCAATATCCGGTGCATCGACAGCTGCTACCTCATTCAGCATGTACGGCTTCACAATTGTGCGGTCAGAAGCAACCGGCTTTTGCAAATACTGCGTCTGGAATACTCCCTCGCCGACTTGGAAGCGGAGCGCATCATAGTTTCCGAACCGTTCGGGCCATAAAGGATCACCCGCTTTAAACGCAAGAATATCTCCCGAAATAGGACATACAAGAATTGTGTCTTCTTCGAAAATAGCAGGAAGGGTGATAAAAAGATATGTGTCCTTGAGTTTTGTGTCATTCATGATATGGCCTGTTATATCATTCGGCGCAAGTCTCTGTTGAATATTGATAATGATACCTGTTTTGATGTCGTTAATACGGGAAGGTAACGTATTCTGGAAGAAACTCCAAGCATTTGCCATCTCCTGTTTATCCTTACGTGCCTGCTCAGCATTGGTTACATCGTCGACGATTGCAAGGTCACAACCGAAACCGGTCATGCTATCTCTGTTTTTCGAATACAGCTCGCCGCCACGGTCATCTTTTAACACATCGGCTGTGTTACTGATAAGGTGAAAATCATTCCCGAAAAAGAATTGGAATTTTTCGGAATTGATGAGTTTCTGTCTCTTACTGTTCATATCTTTCGATAAGCCGAATGTGTGCGAGATAGAAGCAGCTTTAATCGGATATGACAGCCAAAGCCAAACAGGACCCGCAACATTAAAGATTGCCGACTTCGAATGACGGGGCGGCACGTTAATATTGAGATTCCGTTTTCCTGCTCGGCAGTCCACAATATGATAGTCTTTATATTTATCAGGAACTCGTATTTGTTTTTCAGTGTAGCCAACCCACGTCTTGCAGTAATATTGAAAAGTTTCGCAATAAAATTGTACGAGAAACCCGTCAACAAGCGGACTCGGGTCCCAGCATTCCCAGAAATCTTTTACGAAGTCATAAAACGATTTTTTATAAAGCTGTCGATACAAAGCCTTTTGCATAGGAGTTAATTTTTCCCATGTTCTGTCCATATATTCCTCCTATAAAAAACCGGCGCGACGTCATCGCCGCGCCGTGATTTTTATTTGTTTTCTTCGTTCTGGAGAATCTCATGAGGCTCTTCAAATTCTCCAAGTCCAATACCGAGCGACAAAAGAGTCAGCGTGACGATACCGTCGATTTCCGGATTCTCCTTTGCCTTTTCAAGAAGAATTCTGATATATCCGAGACGACGCTCGATATTACAGAGACCCTTCTCAATGTTTCCGCGATCGGTTTCAGTTGTTGCGACGAATCCTTCAGGCAGTTCATCCTCGCGATCGCTCTGCTTAATAATATCAAGCAGCGCATCATACTGCGGAAGTGCCTTCATATACTGCTCCTTACCGCGAATCAGCTCGGTCTGAAGTTCGTTGAGTTTGTACATTTGCGATTCAAGATTGATGTTTTCCATTGTTAAATCTCCTTTTTAATAACAATTTCATTGTTTTTGTTTGCCATACGCCAGCCATATTGACCGAACACATGGTGAATTCCGATAATAGAGCTCATGTTGCGCTGAGATACGGAGTCAAATACAAAATTACGTCCACCGAGTTTTTTAGGCGCCGTATAATACGGGCGCTCTTTTGTATCGGGTTCCCGATAAACTTTTGTTTCTGTAAAGTCAGGTTCTTTATTACCTTCCCAATTAACATCTATAAATTCAGATGGATTTATATATCGAATCTGTCCATTTGCAATTTCTGGAATACCTGCAATCAAGACTGAATTTTGGTCATACTTCTTTGCAAGGCGTACAGCAAGCTCGACGAATTCTTCATTGCTCATCTTACTATTACCCTTGGGTACGATAAATGAGAACTCGTTTACATCGACAGTATCTCCATTTTCGGCTTCCTCATTGAAGCCTCCGACAGAAGGAATATAGCCAAGTCCTGCGGCTTTAATATCATTTTCAAGCTGCTTTGTCAAGGCTTTATCTTCCGTATACTTTTCACGTTCCTTGGGTGTAAATTCTTCAAAAGGCTTGCCAACCGGAAATCCGCCTCTCATTGCTGAAATAACAAACATCCCGTTTTTAGCATGCTCAAGAATCCGGGACATTGTACTATCGTTAAAATAATAGTATTTATCGCCCACCAAATAATCATTATCTCTTGTTTTTGTGACTTTCATTTAATCACCTCCTATACATATAATATTATATCACATTTTGAGTGATTTGCGAGCCGGCTTTTTACAAAAACTCACTAATTCTTTCATAAATTCGATTCACATAATATTTGTAATCGATTTGAGGTGCTATCTTGTTGATGGCATCTTCTGACAGAATTTCATCGTTCCAAATAAACACATTATCCGGAAGATTCTGAACCTTTGCAAAAGTGTGTTTACCGTTTTTAGTTCTATGTTTAATGATAGTTCCGACTGATGAAATATCACTTTTTGCAAAACATCGACTTGGACTTTGAATCTGATATTCAGCAATACTACCTGTATTAATAGTTGTCATCTTATATGCTAAATAGTCAAAGGTGTTTTTCTTACAGGTATATTGATAAAGCCTCATATCGTTCTTATTTTGTTCAACAAATTGTTCGGGCAAAATACCGTCCATGAACGCCGCGACAATACCTTTTGCAATAATCGGAGGTTCTTTGCAATTGAAGAACGCACCTTCGGCAAAAGCCTTATCGGAAATATCATAATTCTTGACAGCTTCACCCTTAAAACAGAGTTCACCGTCAGGCTCGTGCATCACATAACAGTTAACGTCTCGCCCATGATAATCTGTTATAATACCTGTTTTGACAGCAAACCCGTTTCTTTCGACCCACTCTTGAATGATATTTCTGATTTTTTCTTCATCGTTCCAGTCAAACGGCTCAAACATGATACCATCTGTATTTACGTTGAATGCAGTACCGAGCCCGTCTAACTTCTCTAACAAATCCAACATAAACATCTCGCCAGAGGAGGTTACCAGCAATGCCTTCTGAGGGTCGTAAAAATCGGTATGCTCGTTATTCATGGCTCCGAAAACGGACAAACAAATTGTCTTATAAATCTTCCGTTTTCCGGGGTCAATCTTTTTCAGTCTCAGCTGTTCGTGATACATGAATTTATATCTTTCTTTTCCAGCCTCGTCGAGAGTCCGTGGAAGTAAATCAAAATTCATCATCACAAGATTATAATAACCCGAAATGTCGGCGTACATTGCTTTTTTGGCATGATATTTGTTGCATTCAGAATGTGCGCCACCAGCTGCAAAGTTGACTGTTGTATTGCAGATATTAAGCCGAATGTTTTCTTTTTCCCGGAATTTTTCACCGAGAAACCAGTCAATCATTTCCTGATTTTTCACTTGTAAAGTCGGATACAATACCGGTTTGATTTTTTGGTTTTCAATGCCCGGAACTGCTTTAGCACCGAGAGCCGCTGCTGCAATTTGAGTACCGGTCATCCGAAGCCCCTGTTGAAGAGGAATATTGAATTCGTTAATCATAGCAATTCGGAGTTCAAATTTTCCCTTGAACTTACAGAAATTCTTATATGTTCGTTTTAAGTCGGACATATTGTATTGTTCTGTTTGAGCTCGTTCTTCAGCAGTCAGAGGCCTTTGAAGATCAAAATCGACTTCAGTTGTATCAATCGAATCACCCTCAAGAGCCTCTGTTAACTTCAAACTCGGAGGATTCAAAAACCCATTTAACAGGTCATAACCGAAAAACGGAAATCTACAAAACGGTTTCCATTTTTGACCGATTAGTTCTTTTGACTTCACAAACGGAGAAACTTGATTCTTTACGATTGCTTCAAAAATTAGGTCGTCATAATGATTGCTATTCCATCCGACCCAGATTGTATCAGCACCGTGCGTGTTATAAAGCTCGCGCATTTCATTCAAATCCCATGTTTGCTTGTATGCGCATTTACCTGTTTTTAAGTCAACGAATCCATAACCAAGTAAGGTATCATATCGAAAAACTTCGAAGTCGAATATTGCTATATTCATTTGCCAGTGGACCCGAATCCGGCTCCACCACGCTCGCCTCCGAGGTCATCTACGAAATCTGCATAAATAACCGGCCGAATAACAAACTGGCCAATCTTCTCTCCGGGCATAAAGATAACTGTTTTATCGCCCGTGTTTAACAGGACAGCATGAATCTGACCACCTTGCTCTGGACTGTAAAGTCCGTTCTTATCCGGTTTACCAACCGGTTTATATCCAGCATCAACTGGGCAATTGGCTGCAAAAATTCCTTTGCTTGCAAGGCCTGATTTGCAATGCACCACAATGTCATATCCATCGGGCAAGTCAACACCGATACCGGTCGGCACTTTTACAACCGAATGAGGCGGAATGGTAACTGTTTCCTGACAAAAACAATCTGCCCCGGAATCGTTATAATGAGCTCTGTCAAGCCGAGCGTTATTTGTGAATCGATAGATTTTAATCTTCATATAAGTTCCTCTCATAGAATTTTGTGACGATCTTCTTTATACCTGCATTTTTGAGCATCCGGTTGCATATATTACAAGGCTCCGGAGAATTTGAAGGGTCAAGGCTACTAAGATATAGGGTAGCACCTCTCATGTCGCAGCGCCTTGCCGATAAGAGCGCATTTTGCTCTGCATGGACTGCAACACAAAGACCGTATTTCGAACCGTGAACTGCTGCACTCGGGTCAATCGGTTTTTCAGCCTTATCCCGATAACATCCGCAGTCGCAGCAGTTGGCTTCACCTCTCGGTGAACCGTTATATCCAGTCGCAATGATTTCATCATCCTTGACCAGAATCGCGCCGTATTGCTGATGCAGACATGTTGAACGTGCTGCAACAGCCTCGGCGATTTTGAGATAATAGTCTGTTTTATTTGGTCTCATAAAGCAAAGGAAAATCGGTATGCAAGATTTCAGTCGGTGTCATCACTTTGTCAATTGGTTTACCACAAGCCATCTTACCTTCTTTGCATGTGCCTCTTTGACAAAATGGGCCCGTTGTGTCCGGTGCAAAGAAAATCGGGTCCAACTTATAGAGCTCTTCCCAAATCTTCAACATGACATATTGCGTTTCAAGAGTGTTACGTCTACAAACACGCTGACCGATAATATGCTTCCACTGATAAGGAGTACAGGACATAATAAGGACATTTCTCAGGCCTTGAGGCGCCATATATCCGCAAGCATCATTGTCGATACCTTGATCATTGAAAAGTTTATACTCGCCCATTGCAAACCTGCAATTTTCAAGATACCGTCTTTCGGCATTTGCACCGTGCTCGATAATGCTATAAGGTACAACAAAATCCGAATCATCAGAATAATTGCTATACTGAAGCGATGCAGACATGAACTTTGTTTCATTCTGGTGACGTGTAATTTGGGCCAAAAATCTACGACTTGCTCCGACAATCACAACATTGATAACCGCAAACTTCTGAATTGTCGGATGAGGCAAATGAGTCATTGATTTCAAAGTCTCATCTTTATGAGGCTTATTATAAAGCTCCATAAAGTCATCCAGAGACTTAATGTTATGGCCTCGTTGTGTCAAACGTGCAGCACATACGCACATATCAGAGGCTGTCTTTACAGCCTCTGGATTCAAAACCTTTACTTCAATCTTTCTCATTCTTCGCCCTCATCTTCCAAAATACATGCCTTCAACAGGAGCAGGTAGTTAATGGCATCGTTGATTTTCTCATCCCACTTTTCACTTGTATAGAGGCTCGCATCAGGAAGCATCTGATAAATTGAGACAATATGCTTTGCAAGCATACCTCCCAATGCTTCTGGAACTGTACACTGTTGAAGGTCTGCAGCCTGTTTGAAGGCTGCAAGACGGTCAACATCCGGTGCATATTCATTACCTTTCTGAGTCAAAAGATCAGCCGTTTTAGAAAGCTGCTTTGCCACAATATCATTAAATCGTGTAATGTTCATTTTATTCTCCTCCAGAAATGACATTATATAGGTAGTTAAAATATCGGTTATCCGATCGTTCCCATTTGTATTTGTGCTTTCGGTCTTTCGACTTGAAAAACGGACTCTGCTCAAACAGCTCTTTTGCTTTATCTTTATCGTTTGAGATGTTTTCAAAGATAAATTTCAACAAGAAGAAATCTCGCTCACTTTCATTCGAACCGCTTCCCGGTGCCTTATCAAACCAGTTGTCCTGAAACGATTTATTAGTTCGCAAAAAATGAAGTAATAAATTATTGATATCACCTTGAATCGGTTCTCGATTTGTCTGAGTTGCCGTTCGTACAGGTCTTAGCATATACGTATCTAAAAAGACCTTCAACAGAGAATCGGCTATAAAAGAAATCGGAGCATAAATAATCGTTCTTGCTGTTAAAGTAACGTACCGATTTGAACCTTGCGGATAATAATATTCGCATTGAGTCTTGCTGTTTTTGATATAGTATCGTTTTTCATAATCCTGTACCGGTGCTGCCTTGAATAAAATTCGAAGGCCGGTTCCGGAAAAACTGAACTCAATATAAGTGGCATCGCCGAAAATATTGATAATATCCTGAGCTCTTCCGTCGGCACTTGATACGTCAAATGGAACCTTAAAACAATGGTCTATATCAATAGCACAAATTCCGGAAGCCTGTATAGAAATACCAACTCCCGGAAAGTTACTTGCTTGAGCCAAATCCAAGTGTCCAATCGGAACGAAGTCAGACATGGTATTTGGTCTTGCAGAATCGGTCCCGTTATATTGAAACGGGACCTTTTCTTTATTTACAAAACAGTATCGAAGGAAATCAGCCTTACGCAGAAATTCATTCGAACCGATTGCCTCGATAATATCAAGGGCAGTCATCAGTCAACAGGCAGACCGAGCTTTGCAGCACGGTCCCAACTAATGATATCATACCAACAGTTCTTCTTACCCTGAGACTCCTTATAAGAAGCCTGCACATAAATTCTCGAAGTCTGCAGGCACTCAAGAGCATCGGGGAAAGTTTCTTCGGTCATGAAATACTCAACGCCGAGAAGAGGCGTGCCCGGATTATCCGGCTGCTCGAACTTCATCATGTCGACAATAAAGCGCTTGATGCCGTTTGTATCCTTGAAAGGATAATGCTTGAAAATCTTTCTGTTAACAGTACCCTTGAGCTCCTGCAGAACAGAATTTCCTCTTTCATCAACAGCTTCTGCAAGGCCCGGTTCAACAACCTTAAGGGTAATAGATACCTGCTGGTTGGTTTCAGCTTTGTTCATTTTCAAAACTGCTGTTTCAACTTCGCAAAGGTAAAAACCTTCCGGAAGATCCTCAAAGCTCTGCTCATCGGTTACGGTATCCCAATTGACCTGTGTCAACAGGTCTCTAAGTTTGATAAAGTCTGCCATTGTTTTATTCTCCTTTATTGTTTATTAGCCTTAAGAGCGGCCATCTTTGCACGAATTGCTGCCATCTTTTCTGCCTGAGTCAATGTTTTTGCCGGTTCAGCTGCAGGCTGTGCTTCCGCTACAGCAGGAGCAGCAGGCTTTTCAGCAATCTCAAAAGGAGCCTGTTCCTCTTCTTTTTTCGGAGTAGGTGCCATTGCCTTGTTCGGGTCATTCAGAACCGCTGCAAGTTTTGCCCGAATTGCTGCAACATCATCGATATCGGACTTTGTTTCAGCAGCAGGTGCTTCTTCTGTTTTAACTGCAGGTTTACGACCTCTACGAGGTTTCGGGGCCTCTTCCGTTGTCGTTGTATCGGTAACAACCGGAGTAACAACAGGTGTGGGCTCTGTCACTGCTTCAACTGCCTTTGCAAGAGTTTCCGTTGCTTCATGAGCAGCATTCAACGTCATGGCAAGAGCGTCGACTCCGGCTGTTGCAGTCACGCGCTCGGGCTGATTTGCGCGAAGCGTATACTGGTTGATCGTTTCCATGAACGCATTCCAATCAAGAGGAATCGAATGAGGTGCGTCAGAACTCAGGCCTCTCGCAATACCATATTCGGTATGACCATCAGGAGCAAGGCTCAAATAACGCTTTGTCTGAAGCCGGCCGTCCGGGCCTTCACTTGCTTCTGCATATGCCCGAACGAAGAAACGAACACGACCTTCAAGCTGTGTGATGAGCTTATCACGAAGCAACTTCGAAGGACCATACTTCGAATATTCAACTCCGCGCCGGTCCTTCAAAACCTCTGTAACACCGTGCATCAGCAGGATGATATTCTTCGGAAGACCAAGCAGCTTCTGATATTCAATGAAGAACTCATTGCCGAGAATTCCATAACCCTTGCCATATCCCAGATCGGAGATATGCAGCAGCTTGTTATCACGACAGAATTCATTATCTGCCCACAGATAACTGTCTTCAAGAAGGTCAACAACAATCGTGTCATAGTTGGTGAAATCTCTTGCAAAAGCTTTTTTCATTTCAGCCCAGCTAAAACACTGCTGATGATCTTCAGGTCTCATTCCACAGAAGTCTTCAAGGTACTCATAGTTGCCATCAGTCGTAATGAAAAACGGGCGGGGTGCACCGGCTGCAAATGTCGATTTACCGACGCCCGGTTCACCGTAAAGTACCATCTTAATGTTTTTTACCATACCAATTCTCTCCTTTTATAATTACTTTCGGTACATTTATATTATACCGTAGTATCCTTATTTGTTTGAGCCGATGAATCACATGTTATTACTGGCTTATATATAAACGGATCTATTTCAGGGCTAAGACTCTTATCGTTAAGTGGAACTGTTGTAACGGTTAACCCGCGATTAAATGTCATACTGCAAGGCTCTTTTGTCAGTTCACATAACCCGCAAGGCAACATATATTTACATGTCGATTCAATTCTTATCATAAATACCTCTCAATCTCATCAAGATTAGTTCCAGATGTGCCGTTCAAACGCGCCATTGTTATTGCATTTTGGACTGTGAACACGTCAGCAACCGTATGAAATCTGGCGCGCCACGCATCAAGTGCAAATCGCGATATATCAAATGATTCACCATTACTTAATTGTAAATGAATTCCATCATCTTGCGAATAGGCTCGTAATGTATTTTTCTCATAATCAACAACCGCATATCTTGTTTCGGTAAAGACAACCTTAAACCGTTTCCTTAACTTCTCCAGTTCCTGAGGCGATCTTACTTTGAGAATCATTTAACTCCCTCAATAATTCATTCCAATAGCGACCAAGAAGCTCGTCATCGGTTGTGTAGTGTTCTTTACAATACTTCAAACAGGTTATGCGGCAAGCCTCCGCCTGTGCAAGCACAAGAGCCGGCACTTGAGACATCGGAAGTCTGTTGAACGCTTCCTTAAACGTCTCGTAATGATTTAACGGATTCGTTACTTCAAGACTATTAATGTCAAGGTCCGTTGCATCACGATAATTCGACATTTCCCCGAGGTCTGTATTAAACATCGGATCGTAAACCTTATAAAGATATTTACAATCAGGTGTTTTATAGAAGAGGTCCCAAAATTCAGATTTACCATAAACAGAAACCGCGTTTCCATAATTGATAAACCAAAAATTTTTATCTTCGATTTCCTGTGCAAAATCGGCCATCCGCGAAAGATTTTTAATATACAAATCCATTTTCGATTTTTCAAAATCATCGGGCTTGAATTCGTGATATTCAATCATATCGCAGTCATCAAAGTCATACTCACGCTTAATGCGCATTGCATAATTCTCTTCATTCTCGCCTTGTCGCTGTTTAATACCCGTTTTACGGACATTGATGATACCGACTTTATAAATGGGCATTTCCGGAAATTTCTGTTCTACCATCCAGCAATAACGAAGAACTTGGTCGAGATATTTATCAAAGTCCGGTCTCATGCTTGATGTTTTATAGTCCAGAATAATCCAGCCCTTATCGGTTAGCATTAGCAAGTCGATAATACCATGAAACTCATGATTCTTTTCAAACCGAAGTGAAGGTAAATCACACAATAGGTCAAGTTCGTGAAATTCTTCAACAAGTGTTAAATCTTCGCCTTCATAAGATTTAAGAATCTGTTTGTAGATTGAATCTTTCTTTTTGAGATAACCATGGACCATTCCCGTCGCAAGAGCAACTTCTTTTGTGAAATCATTGTACAGATTTTGGAACGGGTCAATCTCATCAAGATAACCTTTCAAATCTTCTGTGTTATGCTCGCAGCCCCAGTGGAATGCTGAGCCGACTTGCAATGCTTTTGCTTCTTTTTTTAGGCTTATTCCTTGTTTTTTGGACAAAAAATAAGAGGCCGGGCATGTTAACAATAACTGCAGGCCAGAATGTGATAAGTGCATATTAACTCTCCCCTCATATTAACTCAACGACGTTTTCCTTTATATACCTTAAAATCAGGATCAGTCGTATAATTTTCCAGTCTCTGTTTGCTGATATTTTCTCTAACTTTCTTATACTCCAGATATTCAGGACATGTATCATGACATGTCATACTTCGGTCTGGACAATCTTTGCATGGGGAATTCAGAATAGACATTTTACACCTCATGTGATTTTATAGTTGTGAAACAGGCTGTGCCAGCTATCGTGACCATTTAACCCCGCATATAGGGCACCTGTTCCGGAGAGAGGGCGCGCTTTGCGCGCTGGCTGTTGAGGTAGGATTCGGACCCACGTAATAACGGCGTCAAAGACCGTTGCCTTACCGCTTGGCGACTCAACAATAAAATACCGGCCGTACGAAATCCATCGTACATTTAACCGCCGTAGCGATACCGGTCAAACAAATCTCAATGAATTAAACATTATTCCGGGTACACGCTGTATAGCCCCGGGTCAAAATCAAGCGTATAAGCCGGTTTCTGTTGGGGAACATCCCCAACCATTCGCTCAAAAGGAGATTTGTTTTGAACAGAATAGGTTATCACTGTTCATTACCTTCTACCTGTGCCGTGTGTTAACCACCCCGACCTGTTGGCTTTAAGGGCTCCTTTTATACTGGCACTAAACCCTCAGAGTCATGCCACATCCGTATGGCCGTGACAATCCACGGCAGCGCACGGTTTGCCGGCGATGCACCGTCGGCTAATCATTGTGACGGGAATAGTCCATCACCCGTCTATACGCCTATTGACGCACACGCGCTTTGTTACGGTTCAGGTGTCACCGTGGCCCGTATGCCACCGATGTTACTGACGTACTTCAACCGCACAACCAATACGCCAGACTACGTAGATTTCGCTCAAGTTGGACTCGAACCAACGCATACGATCACTCAGGCCGCTTTCTACCAACTGAATTATTGAGCGATAATTGTGGACTTACTTATAACCGTAAGAAGCCCTAAAGAACGGCACATTTTTGGGTGGAAGTCGGTCAATGTGGTAACGCTCCCTCAACCCGAATTTCGTTTTAACTAATGCCAAAAGGAAATCCTAAGAAAAAGCATTGGTGCTTCAGGACGGGTTCGAACCGCCGACCTGGAGATTTTCAGTCTCCCACTCTACCATCTGAGTTACCGAAGCAAATTGCTCGTCTGTCCGAGCCGTCAAGCGTCTAACCGCTTTGTTTAAGCCGATTTTCACGGTGCAGCTTTTGCGAGGAGGGCAGGATAACTATGAACCTGCAGCCGCCATGCCTCAGAAAGGAGGCGCTATGTCCAACAACATACATGGCACCTGGCGGTGAATATAGGATTTGCACCTACACTTTTACCTTGCTGGTAACGTGCTTCTAAAACACTCATCCACCGTTTAACGAGCGACACAGGTGGTGTAGGATGCCGCTCGGCAAGCACTCTTGCTTACATATATATTATATCATATTTTAGAGTTTTCGTGAGCCGACAAACTACACAAACTTTCCTGATATAATTCATAATGTTTTGCATTCGTTCTTACATTTATATTATACCATATTCTATCTGTTTTCTTGAGCCGACAATTTAACAGCAGGTCGCAAATGCAAACCGATCACGCTCAAAAATAACAGCATCGCACCTTACGAATTTCTGATTCCCAATGTTGATATCCTTATAAAGCTGATCAAACAGCGGCCATGCTCTTTCTTGAGCAGTATCAAGCGTAAAATTCGGGCGCAACGGCACATTACCGTGTTTGTTATAAAGATAAATTTTAATTTGCATTGTCTCTCTCCTTTTTCTCTTTTAATAATTGTTTTAATTCATCTGTAGAACAAGACCAGAGATATTCCAAATCAATCGGATCAAATTCACAATCTTTGTTAAGTTGATTTATTAAATCACTCTTTTCAGCATCGTGATTCTTACCTTTCTTTGTCTGCTCAATAATACTCTTCAAATCTTCGGGACTCAAATCCTGCATTTCTGATTCTGTAAATTCAACATCCTCAATAATGCGTGGATTATTATAGGCTTCCGCCTTCAGTTTGTTGATGTCAATAATTTGTTTTGTTACCTGCAGTTTATCCTTCGCAGTCAGACAATCGCCGCCCCCGAAATCTTCATCCATCAACAGCGATGTCAAATACCCGCCGACTTCATCTACCGTCAAAAGACGGCGTGAAAAACGGCGATAATTCATTGCGCGATTAATCCTTTGGCGCTCTTGTTTACAGACCGGGTCAAAATATATATCACGCCCCTCTTCCTCACTAATGCCAGCCAATTGGCTGGCATATGGGATAGAATGGAACTCAATGTAACACTCGATAAACTTTTTCTGTTCCGGGCTGAGACCGAGCGTATTCCCCGGGTCAACTTCAAGTGAATATTTAGGATCTTTATCGAAGGCCACAAGCATTTGCTCTTGGCCTTGCCGGACCATATCAATCGGCATCAGGTTCTTCTGCTTTTTTGCCATAGCCTTCTTTCTCCTTTCTTAATCGATATCTTGCACTTTCAATTGATTTAATTGACCGATTCAACCGTCTTGCAACCGTTGCTGTTGAGAGAGTTGCATCTTCAATAAGGGCCCAATCGTGCTTACTCAAATATTTACCGGTTCGACTGGCTCGCAAACGGCTATCATTATTGCGCAGCTTCTTTCGTTCAGACGGAGGTATATCGCGAATTTCTCCTATACCCTTACAAATCGGGCATAAGAGATTCACTTCGCCGTTATGCGAGCATAAAGGGCACGGCTTCATCAATTCATCACGCCTCATTGATAAACCTCACCTTCCCATTAATAAGTCGTGCACGAGCATAGGCCTTGTTATTGGCAATCCGAGGTGTCACAACTCTCATCGTTTTACGGAAATCATCACTGAACATTCGGCCTTCTTGTAAAATTTGAGGTTTTAACAATTTAACAATTGCTCTCAAATACTCAAGAGAAATGAACAAATCGGTTTGTTCGAACAGATGAACTCCGTTCATTTCACGAATTTGCATCTCATTGCCATCTTGGTCGTAATCTGTTATTGTTTCATATTGACGCAATTTTGGAGCCAAATCAGACCATGTTAATTTACCATATGTTTGGCGTACCAAATCGCAATTTGCAAGTTTAGACCAACCGCTAAGAGCAGTAGATTCTTGTATATAAAATGCAAAGTCCTGCATTTTATTAGTAATTTGGAGAGACACATCACCCCAAAAACGGAACAACGTTTCCGGTGTAAACTCAGTTTCAAAGAAACTTTCAAGTTCGTCATTCGAATCGACATATGCCGACGACCAGTCATTATACGTAAAGTTAAACCCTTGCGTAAAATTCTTTGTTGCGCTCTTGATACCATACATTGCGAGATATACGAAAATTCGATTATTATTGCTATTCTGCATCAAATCCTGAGGCATCAAGTCACAAGCATAGTAATCAGGATTATACTTCATGAAGTTATGATCATGGTCCCACTTGTAATAAAGTTCATAAAGATTGCATCGACGAAGAAATCCTTGTGTCTGGTCGCTAAACTTGATATTTTCTCTGTTGTTTGCAGAAAACACAAACTTACAGTTCATAGGAATTGTGGTCTTTGTTTTACCTTTTTCTTCAATTGCATACTCATTAGAACCGGTTAATTTCTTCAACTGGTCGCTTGTTTTCTTAACTCCCGGCTCGGTTTCAAGACAAATATTATGGCTAAGCCCACGCAATGTGCCGCCGATAAATTTATCTTCTTCAATTGAATCAATTGATTCCTGTCCTGCTGCCGGCAACAGATAATGTGTGCAGGCTCCATCAAGAAGTGAGTTTTTGCCGTTTTGGCCTGAACCGATTAGCACAACAAAACTCTGTACAAACGGCGTCATTGTAATATATCCGAGAATTTCTGCAAGATGAAGTCTGCGCCGTTCGGTTGATACATGTGCCGCATCATGAGTCATATTCGAAAACAGCTGCCATGCCAGATTTGATTTATCAGGGGCTAAGCCTCGCAGACCATTGCAAAATGAAGCAAACGATACGGTGTTGATATCAATCGGGAGCGGTTCAAAATCATAATTAAAACACCACATAATACAATACTTCGGATAAAGAATCATTGTATTAGTGATAGCGGGAATCCGAATTCGTTCGTACTTTAACAGAAACTTGTTGTTTTTGAAATCATATACTCCATTTGCAAAAGCAACACAATACGGGGGCAATGTTTCAAGAGACATGCTATTTCGAACCGTATCCTTGCCATCGATTGTCATGTAGCAAATGTTATTGTAAATATTTTTGGTAAACCATGTAACAATCTTGTCAATCTGTTCCTGAGCAGCATCATCCAGATTCTTGAAATACTTATAACGTAAAAGTGCTACAAGATTATGTTTTGCACGATTTGCAGCCTCTTTATCATCACGTCCGATATACTCATAAATAACAGAGTCATATTCTTTTACGAGGAATCCGTATTTTGTATTATAAACGCCGCATTCAGGAGCCAAAAGGTTTTGCCATTCAGTCATTGACCGGTTCATAGCAGCCTGTGAATCGATAAGAGCTGTTTGATCATCCACTGTCATAGGAGTCGCTTCAAATGGAACTGTTTTAACCGGTGCGCTTATAACGGGCTTTGTTACGATGCCTTTTGCCCGTACTCTCGGTTTTGCTGTGTCTGCTGCGCGAGACATAGCGGGCTGTGTCTGTGCTTCTTTACTCTTTTTGATAAGGGCTGCAAAAGCATCATTTAATTCGTCATCTGTAATTTCAGATGACCAATCTTCATAGTTAATTTTCTCAGCCATCGATCACTCCTCACGATCTACGACGGCTTCCATCTCTTCATGAGATTTTGCCATAAAAAATACGTCGCCGTCCAATTTTCGAAACAATCTATAGTAGTCGTCGACGGCTTCTTGTATATCAGTTCCGACTTCACATCGTATAATATGACGCAATTGGCACCATTGAGTCGATTTATTCTTAACAATGAGATACCACCACATATGCTTACCCTCCTCCATTAAAGTGCTCTAATAATATTATATCACAAAAAAGTCGGTTTGTAAGCCGACTTTTTCAAATTTCTACACCTTCTTCAGGAAAATTTTTTAATTCGATAACCGGAAATACTCCAGCATTACATTTGACAACATTTCCTGTATTATCGCAAAGATCCAATGTTTCAAGGCATTCAAGAGCTTCCGGAAAATCTGTTGTGTTAAGAGCCGTGCCCCCTCGTGGGAGGTGACACGGATTAACAGTGACTGGAAGCTCATCAAAGAGAATTTCCGGATTTCCAGTTTCTTTATAAGGTCTCGTTGTGATTTTCATGAGTCTTTAATATCAATCCGGATAATATTTCCGGCACGATATACCTTTATTCCGTAAGCTTCCAACTTATCAAACTTTCTTGATGCAACAATTTTGATTGCGTCGAGAATCCATTCTGCTGTAATTAATTCCATTTTACTTTCTCCTCTTTGCATAGAGATAATTCAATCTGTTTCCGACAACTTTGAAGTGATCAGAATATCCGATAAGCTGTCCGATTGTTACAGTCTGGTTTTCAGATTTCACATAAAATCCGATATGAGTTTCGCCTGTATTGTCATCTTCGTAAGTACCGAATCCGATTCGGCCATACCTGAATTTGTTTGAATCAAGCATTTTAATCCGAATAATATCATTATTGCGAACCTGTACTCCTGCAGAATCAACAAGACCGGGCACATTATCAGTATCACGCATTTTCTTCACCTCCAAAAGGTTGCTGCAGCCACAAAGCCGTTTTCTGAATGGCAGTATCAATATCGTTAAATGTTCCGGCTGGCGAAGTCAATACAATCGTATCACGTCGCATACTTGCGGAAATCATCATATTTGCAAGAATTGCCGGATGCTGATAAAGGTAATCAATCATCCGTTCTTGCTCACAACCGTCGCAAACATTTTCACAAGACCCTTCACAAATACCAGTTTCCTGACATGTTTTCACATCTCCAGTGCAATCATCGCACCACTTATTTTCCAACATACTTTTCGCATTCACCTTTATATACCTCCACATTTGCAAGCGGTCCAGTTGCCTCGCCGTTTGTAATATTCTGAATATAATTTCTGTAAGTATGACTTACTACGCATTTCGGCCATTTTTCTTCACCTTCATCACGAATCAAATCGCCGCCGTTTTTGAAAGTCGTTACCTTATTGACATGTCGAAAACCGAACAACCAAGGCGGCATATGCGTAACGATATCATTGTTAGAACGAATCGGGAAAAACTTCATCCAGCGTTCTTTCAAAGATTTATTCATATGGCCATAAAAGATTCTTGGCGCACCAAATCCAAATCCGATAATCGCAGTACGAATATCGGGTCTGTGATACCAGCAGTATTCATGAGCAAATGCGGCAATTGCAGCGCCATGACTGTAACCGATTGAAACGATTCTCTTGACCTTAGGATCAGCAACCAATGCTTCAATCTCCGGTTCAATTGTTTTCCAGACACGATGAAATCCCCTATGGCACTTCCACTTTACGCCCATATTCTTATAGGGCTTTGTGGTACGAGGGAAGAAGTCCAAATTGGACCACCAATCAAGAGTTGAATGAGTCCACTGGAACAGAAGATATAGTGTGCCGGTTTCTTCATCAAATTCGGTTGCATAATCAGCATCATTTTCCAAATGTGTATAAGTAGCATTAAGACATTTCTTATACGCGACAACGAGTGCTTTCCGAGTTTCCATAATAATTATTCTCCTTTATAATGTTGAAATATAATTCCAATCAATTGAATCGCCTTTGAAAAACGGGGCGATTTTTGATTTTGCCATGTTGATTCGACCTTGCAACTTTTGAAGTTTTGACTGCGATTTATCAATATCCGTCATGCCGCCGCGTTCAAGATATTCGCTCATCAAGTCTAACGTGTAATCAATCATATCTCCAATCCGTGTTGAACAATATGTAATGAGGTCTTTATTACTGGGCTCTGGTTCACCGTAACTTGTTATACAGTTACAGATAGTCATGCATGTTTTCATTTGATCATAAAGTTCAGCATCAGACAAGCTCTTTACATTCTTTTTCGTATCGCTTGCATCACGAACAATAATATTATACTTCACACCCATTTTGTCTCATATCCCCCATAATCTTATCCATTGCAATCGAAAGAAGCCCAATAATTTCAAGATTGGAAAAACGTTCTTCCAAATCGTCACTACATGTAAATGTAATGTTTTTGTTTTCATCTTCTGTAAAAGTAATTTTGAGTTTTTTCAATTCGTTATTACCTCATATTCTTGATTTTGGTTAAGCCAATGCTCGACGGCATCATCTGATTTTGTGTTTCGATATAATATGTCTTTTATCGAATAACAATCGATGAACGCAGGTTCTACTTTTAGTCTTAAAATAAGTCCGTGTGTCAAAAAGGCGGCGAGCTGGCCATTTGTCAAAGATTCCAGCCATTCTCGATTCGTCATTTTAATTCTCCATTCTACAGCCACAGTTGCTACAATATTTCGGCAACACTACTTCATCACGGTCATCAAAGTAGGCGTCTTTTGTGTAATGGTCGCAATTCATACATCGTGCAGTGTCATTGTAGTACTCCCAGCGTGAATGTTTAACTTCTTGAATATAGCAAGTATGCCAATCAGCGCAGTCTCCCGTTTCTTTATCAAACGGACGAGGAGAATTAAGCGGGTCTAATGCTGCGGCTCTTGCGTGCATACACGCACTACAATGAATACAATTTCGACAAATTTTCATTCTTCGCTCCAGTCGATTGCTTGCCCGCAATATGAGCAATATGGATATGATCCGATAACTTTTCTGCATGATGGACAGACTATTTCCCATAGCACCCTAACGGGTTTCTTTGGATTTTGTTTCTCAAGTGCAACAATCGCAATACGAGCAGCTTCCCGAACAGTATCACCCCATATAGGGTCATTAGCAATTATTTTAAGTCGTTCTATTGTTACTTCATTTGTTGTCATTCGTCTTCCTCCTTAAAACCTTCTACGCCTTCCATTTTCGCACCACAATGGCAATATGGATATTCTTCTGGAACATGTTCGGTAGAATTAGCAAACATCCACCTCTTACATACAGAACACTGAAATGCGTGTCCCATCATGTCGTGATAATCCTCGTAAATCCACTTTGCGTGCCGAACTTCTTCTACATCAGCAGCCGGGACATCCGCAAGGTCATTGATTGCTTCACTATAACCTTTAACGAAATCTTCATCATTACCTCTGCCGTCAACAAGGTCATTATACCAAGTACCGAGCTTACGTATTGCGATATCGAAATCAATGTATTTTGCCATTATTCGTCCTCCAACATTTTTGCACCACATCTATAGCAATATCTCTGGGTTGGGATACCTACGCTTGCGTGAACATTACAAATCGCCCCACAAACCGAGCATTTGCAATCTGCATATCCAGAAATTGGTTTTCCAATCCAATGTCCACGAAGAATTCCTTGTTCATTTATTTCTGGTGCATTTTCAAGAAATTCAATCGCATCACGAAATCCCATAACATAGTTGTCATAATCGCCATAGTCTCTAACGAGATCTTCATATCGTTCTTCCATTTTATTCAATAATATGTCTTTGTCAATGTACTTTGCCATCATTTATCCTCCAACATTAGTGCGCCGCACTTCGGACAGTACTTATCATCTCCTGCCGAGAAACATCCACAGCCTCTATGAATCCACGTTACAATGTTTCCATGTTCATCTCTAATTTCATCCCACTTTCCGTGTTTCACTTCTTGCACGTCTGCTGTTGGCTGTTGGTCAATAATACTCTTGATTAAGGGAACAGCATAAGCTTTTACAAAGTTTCCAGTAAACTCGGCTTTTAACAAATTGGCGTCAATGTATCTCGGCATCATTCATCCTCCAAATCAATTTTCTCCGACTCAGAACGGTAAATCATTTTCTATTCCAAAAGAGCAGTGGCTGTTGAAGCGTACTTTCATTAGCTTTTTAGTCCGAGAGTCCAGTAATTTTTTGCAAGTGCTTGTCTGAAGGTCATAATACTTACAATCATTGCAGTGGAGAACTGGCTCTGAATTGGTAATCCAATGAATTACTTCTTCTTTGTTAAAAATGTAATCAACTCGCTTTGACATCATTTGTCCTCCAACATTTTTGCTCCACACTTTGGGCAAAATTCCCACGCAATTTGTGTCTCAATATTTCTGATAAAATTACAGCAGGAGCAAATTACATTTGTTTTGGTATAATAGTCCCATTTACCTTGCTTGACTTCCTGTACATCCGCAGTAGGCATATTTTCTGCAAGAGACATACATGATTTGTAACCGGTAAATGCAGTGTCAAATTCATTTCTGCCTTTAGCAATTTCAGCTTTACAGCCGCGATAACTGTCTCTGAAAAGCTGCAGAAGATTATCTTTATCAATGTACTTCGGTTTTAAGTTATCCATTATTTATCCACCTTCTTATTCTCCAGCTTCTTAATACGATCTTTAAGATCATTAAATTTCGATTCGGCATAAATAGAAGCTATCAACTCAAACGTCATTCCGATAACGAGTAATGCCACTATAACTCCAGAAGGTGCAGTCTTGTTATATACAAGAGCAATTGTCATTGCCATAAACATGACAAACGCGTAGTTCAATAAATAATACATATTTTCTCCTTTCACCATCCTACTAAAACAAGTTCGTTATTTTTCCAATCAAAAGATTTATACACACGCACCAGCTCAAAAATTGCGTATTCATACAACCAATCACCAGTGATACGCTCCTTGTCGTCGTTCAAATCAATTGGCGAAATCCCAAAATATTTACCACTCCAAGAATCGATTTTGTCTTGTACTTCCCTTTTTAGCATCTCAAACTGATATTGTTCTTTGGTAAATTCTGCGGTAAATTTACTACTGTCCTTGATTTCAAGCAGACTTTTGAACCATTCAACAATCTTCTGTCGATACGCCTCGATAACTGACTTGAAATCATCTTTTGTTAAAAGCGCAAAGCCATAATCTGAATATTCCTCTTTTAACTCATCTGACGTAAAAACGGATGGTCTTTCAGATTCCAGCTTGAAACCGATTTCAGAATGTTTTCCAAGTTCATAAATTTCTTTGCCGACTTTGTAAAGAGAAAACTGACCGTCGTCTTTGTCATACGGATAGCCGTGTTGTTTTGCAAATTCAGTCAAATCTTTAGCAGTTTGACAAGCCTGAATTTCTGCGACCTGCTCTTTCGAAACTGCGTATAAATAATGTCTATACCCCACAATGTACTCCTTTCACCACACGAATTCTGGGTGTTCTTCCATGAATGGTTCAACTATTTCTTTGATAGCGCGTTCTGCGGCTTCTTTGGACGAGAAATAAACGATTTGAGACTTACCACTATATTGAGGATATGCGGTGAAAATTTTTGCCCCGTGTAAATATTCAAAACACCAATGCTTATTCGTCCCATTCCACTCTGCAGTATCCTCACACTCATTATCATACGCAAACTTCAACAGCTTACGATAGAGCAACTGATGAAGTGCTACTTGTTCAGCGAATTCCTTGTCGTTGAAGTAGTTAGCAGCATCATACAGCCTATTATCTGTACTATCAAAGGTTTCTACATAATCGTCAACTTGATTTGCATCTGTAACTCTATAATAGCTGCTATATTTTGCAAGTCTTTTAAACGGATTCTTTCTCGTTTTAATCCATAATGCTATTACCTGTTCATCCGTCAGTTCGATACGCTCGCCATTGATTACTGCGTAATTGTCATTCATTTCTTTTTACTCCTTTGATCTACAAATAGTAATGCTCCAGAAATCAGCATACTCAAGAAAAATATACCGGTCAAAAAATCAGGGAAACACTTGGAACCAATCAGTACGAGGATAATAGATAATACAAATATTGCGAATTTCATTCTTTCAGAATCTCCTCAATACAATTGATACAATATGCGGGCGCATCGTCGGATGGTTTCAACTGATACATAAAGCAAGTCCAGTTAATACTTGGTTTACCATTCCACCTACAACGCTGACATACACATTGACCGTCACCGATACATTTGTAAACCGGTTTTCCATCAATCTCGATCTTTTTGTAAGTCATCGATTTTCTCCTCCAGTTCTTTTATGCGCTTTTCGGAACGATACTGATCAAGCATGGCTCCGGCACATAAGACCACGAGACTGACCGCGGTCATAACTCGCAACCACGTAGGTGTTGTAGATTCGCTCAAAAGAGCAATAAGATACAAAGTCGCGCACAGCAAATAAATTTTCATTTCTGTTCCCTCCCAACCAAAATATCAAAAATTTTCTTATGATTCACATCGTCTGTAGTACAGAATCCGCCGCACACAATCGCTTCAAGAGGAAGCTGGTCCCACACAATATTCGGCATTCCACCACCATACGTATAGTAATAATATGTCGGTTTCTTTTCATTGACAAAGCGAATATTGAATTCGCCTTTTGTTTCGCGAAACCTTTCTAAAATTTCTGAAACAAACTCTCGGACTGTATACTTTCGATCTAATCGAATTTCGTCATAATACATGCCATAGTATAAATTTGAAATCATTTTGTATGGCTTAAACAGTATCATTTATACGTGCTCCTCTCTCTCAATCACATATATATTATACCACACATGGGCTTAAATCTTGAGCCGATAAAATGAAAGGGCACCTATTCAGTGCCCTCAAACTTACTTCTTTTCCAGTGTCATGTAAGGCGGAGTCTTTGTACACGTAATGATAATAGTGTAGTAACTCCAGATCTGCTTATCTTTTGTTGATGCAAACGGGTGATACAAAAACTTTTCGATTTCCGTTTTCGTATACCGGTTTTCGACCTTTGTCAGTTCACGAAACTTTTTATACACGTCCGAATTAAATCGAAGCTGGCGATAAAACTGTTCTTTTACTTCGGGAGTCACTTTCAACATTCGCATAATTCAATCTCCTTTTATCTGTTAAACTCTTTACCTTTTACAAAGGCCGAATCTTTCGTGTGGGCTCTCATAATTTTTTCATGACGTCTTGTCATATTCATTTCGGGAAACAGTTTGAACACGTTTTTATAAGAGTCCATAACCGGTCTGCCAGACAGATTGATGAATTCATCTGTCGGCATATGATCGATTTTTTCGCCATTATGCTGCAGATACATACCCTTCATCCCGGTTGACTCGGGGTCTTTCACAACGGTGACGTTCGAAATCCGATTCTTGTTTTCATATACAAAATTCCAGATAATCGGAAACCAATTATAACCGGTTGAACTGATTCTGAAATACATCTCGCCGCCACTGAGATTGTCACTGTCATACATGCCGCCATAACGGGCACGCAAAAACTCCTGGTTCAGAGCATCATTGACAGCAAGGTTAAGAGACTGTAAATCCTCGACAGGTTCAACATTGCTAAGATGCAGGCTCTTAACAAACTCAGGAGTTATTGTCTTATAGGGCAGATGCTTAATCTGATACAGGAGCGTCGCTTCAAAATCAACGCGAGGTGCATCAGGATCAAGATCGTATGCATAGGATGCAACCAGCTTCTGAATCAGATTTTTTGTACCTGATTCAAGAGTATTAGCATACAGCCACTCAGCTGCATAAAGTGTTTCTTCAACGTCATCGACAGCACCGTAAAGGTGAACTGTTACAGGAATTGCTTTTCCGTCACGGCGAATCATCCAAGCATTACTCATACTGCATACTCCTTAATCTTTTTCATATTCAGTCGGCAAACCGGGTAGAGACAAAAACCGCTGTTCTCGATGTCAACTTCTTCAAAAAAACCAAGCTGCACCAATCTCGCATACAGTTCAGGACCGACATTGTTCACATCGAAAGCAATGCAGTCTTCAGGAATAATCGGCTTTTCATTGTCATCAAGAAGATTTATCGAAACGGGGTAACCTTCATCAGTAGCCTTATTGCACAGCATCAAAGCGGGCCTCTCTCCGATTACATACTTTGAAATGTCAAAATAAGACTTGTGACCATTGATATCAAAATACTTCATAATTTTATTCTCCTCTCTTCGTGTAAATATATTATATCATATTTGGTGTTTTTCTCTGAGCCGATGAAATTATACTAATGGGCGTTCAAAAACAGAAAGCGATTCGACTATCAATTCCCCTGGAAGGAAATCTTTACAAAAGTACGCGCTTGCAAAGCAAGGGATACCTGTTATTTTTTGCATACTATTCGGTGAATGAAATCCGATTCGTTTATCAAACGAGAGCAGCTGTACTCCATATTGCTCAAATAATTTTGCGCGTTTATTGCCTTGCAACGTCGGGAGCGGAAGCAGCATTGCAAACGGTTTACCGCTTTGATAGAGTTTAGTTAGTACTGCATCCTTTTGCTGAAACGGAGGATTCGAAATAATAATATCACAGTCTTGCAAGTCTAATGAAAAAAAGTCGACTCCAGATAACAATGAACTATTCGTCACTTCATATCCGAGCTCTCTGAATCGTTTCACATAAGCGCTCCAATCTTCATCAAACGGACAACAGATTTTCTTATACTCTGTTAACTGCAAGTATTTGATAAGAGGCTCGACAGCATAAAACGGAGTATACATTTCGTTGTTTGTCTTATCAACTTTCAAATATGAGTTGTTTCGCATGAATCCTCCATTAACAAGGACTTGATATAATTAAACTTTGAACCGGCCATAGGCCATACTTGTAACTTCAGACGCGATACATTTTCATCACCCGCTAAAATACTGCGGACCTTTGCTGCCTCTACCGGAAAATCGGCCCTGACAAAAGTCAGGACCTGTTTCCTTGGATCATAGGCGATAAAAAATTGTTTCAAAGTTCAGCCCATACTTTCTGTTTTCCGAACATCTGAGAATTGAAATCGTATTTGACAATACTCTTCCCCAATTTAATAGTACATGCTTCAAAGTGCATTCTGTTTGTAAACTTACGATTGACCTCATGAATCGGCTTTGACATTTCCCTCAGCCAAGCATCCAGTTCAGTATGGAACTTTTTAACCTCTGCGGCAAGCTCTTCAATCCGAATCTGCTTTTTGATTTCAACACCGTCAACCAAGTTCCAGCGAATGTTGAGAAGAATTTCTTTGGAAAAATCCAAAGACTTCTCACTGGATTCTTCAGTGACCGTATTGTTATTTGAATTTGTCATATGAGGAGCCTCCGTAATAAATCCGGATTCAAGACGTTCATCTTTGATACCAGTCAACTTGTACCACCACTCTTGCCATTCCGCAAAAGTCCTTTTATAACCAGCACCCTTTATATCATTTTCATCAGTACAATTACCGTGTGCTGCGAATGGACAGTTTGTACCGATACACCGCAGGGTGTTACAATAAAAATCATCCTTTTTATCATTTGCCGCATGTTTCAGCGTCATGTCATAAGCATCCTGCAATTCGGGACTCGGTTTCTTAAAAGATTGTGCCATCAGTCGTTATCCTCCTTGATTCCGAAAAGTTTATTTCTGAGGTTCTTCCAGAAGCAATGTCGAGTATAGGCTCGTATCATCTTTTTGATAATACTATTTTGCTGTTTATAAATATCTTTATAGCAGGCCTTAATGGTATACAACATTGCAGCCATATCACTATCTCTGAAATCGTCTCCGACAATCAAAACCGGATTTCCGTTTTCAGTAGAGTATGCGACAAACAAAAGATTTGTCATCGTGTCAAGGCGATTCTCGCCGGTCGGATTTTTAACTGTTACCTGATATTTCATCTTATATATTGCTCCCTATCTTGTTTTGCTAAAGCATGTTTGACTTCATCAATAACATCATCGATTGTACGTTCGTCTTTATCTGCATGCTCAGATAATTTATACCACCACTTTTGCCAGTCTTCAAACGTCATTAACATAGAATCTTTTGTACAAGTCCCTTGTACCGGGCAATTCTTACACTCGAGATCGATACATTGAAATCTCGTTTTGAAGTCATTCGATAAAACCGCTGCAACAAGAGTCAAATTATAACATTCGCGAAGTTCTTCAGTTATCATTTTTCTTTCTCACCCACCCGACTTCAAGCCCGTACTGATGAGGATACAGACCGTCTGCAATAACCGTATTACCATTCTCATCATTGACGGTAATTGAAATTTTGTTAAACGACTGAAACGAAATCTCTTCGACGGGTCCGTGTGCAATGTTCAACCACCTCTCGCGTTCTTCCCAATATCTCGCAAGATGCTCCAGCACATCCTGAGCATTCTCTTTTGCAAAGATATTTTCACCGTCCAATAGACACATATCCACGTTATACAATTTCGATTCTCGGTCCAATCCTTCAGTCATCTGCCCGACAAGAGTGTTGATTGTACGCGTATCACGTGTGCCGGTTTCCAGTTCATACCACCGCTTCCACTCTTCAAACGTGCGTTCGCAGTTAGCGTCACACGGTAATTCGCTCTTATCAAGAGGACAAGAATCCCTGTCAAAATCTTCACAACTGAAAGTCGTTTTCTGCCGCCCGTTAATCAGGCTATTAACAAGCGTTCTGTTATACGCATGTTCCAATTTCTTATCAATTTGTTTCGACATAATTACTTACCTCCACCATAACAGACGATACACCATCCGTCATTTTCTGAATTGCACTCGCGTAGTACTTCTTGACATTCGGCAACTCCGGATGTCTTGCTCGATATTCAAAAAGCGCATTTTTAATCAGCTGCATTTCGTTCAGTCCCAATTCAACCGTTCTATTCAATACCATGTGTATTGCCTTCCTCTCTTCAATTTGTTACATTCATATTATAACACGAAATCGGCCCGTTTCCGAGCCGATAATTTTATATTTGAGCCTCATTCAGTGCTTTGTCAAACATGTCCTGCGAATACTCTGTTCCGTTCATAAGTGTCTCCCACATGCCTCGGTCAAGCCAACTCCTTGACAGGAAGATATGATAGAAGACAGTCGAAGTCGAACCGGAACGATGCACTCGTTTGATACCCTGTGCCCAATGCTTATACGTCGGAAGCGATGCAATGATACACTGGTTATAGAGCTGCCAATTCATTCCTGTTGAACCGGATGCAAAATTGGAAAGAATTACGTTCTTCTTATCGAGAAGCCGAGCCTCAGGAGTCTCATTCGAATATCGCGTATAGTTCTCGAGCGATTTAATATCTCCGTTATACACGTCGACATTATATCCGAGCTCAACGCACATATCAAAGAGCTCCGTAAACTCCGGCACATAATTATAGAAGACCACATAATTGTTCTCGTGATTGGCCAGGAGTTTCCGAATCTCGTCAAGCCGCGTTTGGTCATACCAAGTCGCAGCCTCAGCATTGCCCTGAAACCCAATGCTCAGCTGCCGAGCTCTCATCCACATCGACCCCGGAGTGTCGCAAAGATAAGCTGTTTCGGGATAATCGATATTACGGAACCAAGGATTCGGTAGCGACAGATTGTTTCGCACTGCCTCATCGATTGTGATACTTCCCAAAGGTTTCTCATGTTCTTCTTCCCAGACGCCTATCAAAGCCGTAATGTCATCCTCCTGCAAAGTGGTCAATCCTTGTGTTTCTCGTGCCTTGTTGATATTCAGCATTGTTTTGATAGGCAGCCGTTCTCTCGTCAGGAGCGTGAAATAGGGCGACGGTTCATGTACGTGCTCCGTAAAGACCTGCTCGGGAAGTTTCAACACATCCTCGCTCTTGAGTGTCAAAGCATACCGATGAATCAGCTCATAGAGTTTGTCGACATTCTTATACCCAACAATCGGTTGTTGCCAACCGAGCAGACCCCTAATGTTTCCGAGAACACAGAACTGATCCTTGAACTGAGTCTTTGTCATCTGACACCCGAGAAACTTCAACTGATTAAACACGTCGATGAAGCCCCTCGTAAATGGAGTACCGGTCAGGAGGTAGGTGTGAAGCGACGAACTCATGCACATTAATTCCCATTTGATTGCTTGCAAAGCAAGCGTCTGCTGCGCTTCCGGGTCTTTGATATAATGAGACTCGTCAAGCAAAAGTGTCACTGGCTGGTGCCTACAAGCCTGCAAAAATGACAAAATCTCGGGTTTGAGTTGTATCTTTTTTCCTTGTGCATTCCGCACGAAGAGGCTCTCATAATTGCAAACGAAAACGCTTCTCTCCCATTCCTTGAACACAAAGCGCTGCTCTTTGGATGTTCGTGCAGAATTCGCGGAGACTGAACCGGGAGGAAGCGGCGCTGACGAAATACTCAACACAGCAGATGCTTCAACACCGTTTCGACGTTTTGGTTTGAAGTTTGAAATTTCAGAAATCTCATTTTTATCTGATTTTGGACACTTATTTTTTGTGTCTTCCGATTTGCAATCTGTTTGCGATTCGGTTGCGACTGTCTCTGTGTCCTTCTTGTCTGGCGAAGCAGACGCAGAAGCACGGTTGTATTCCAGAGAGTGGACAGGGTATTTGTCACCTTTCGAGTGCACCACCCAGTCGACATTATCGGGACCGAGTCTCATCGCCCACTGTTGCCACGAGCCGGGGGTGTTGACTGATTCTGAAGCTTTACAGTTCGGCGTCACAATCAGAATTTTAGTCGACTGGTTCTGTTCTGCGAGTGCGAGAGCCTGCACGGTTTTACCAAGCCCGCAGTCGAGCCACAACCCGAAGCTGAGCTTCTTTGAGAGCGAGTCGACAATTTGTTTTTGCCAGTCATAAAGCAAATTATATATCATGAAAGTTATCCTTTCGCGTATTTTGCGAATATCTCAAACAAATCATTTGTTTGAATGCTCGTTTAACACGTCATCGATTGTGAGTTGCTTAGGCTCATATATCGTGTGCATACCGTAAGTCGAACGCTCCTGCACTTTACGCAAGGCTGTAAAGAACGGGTCCTCGTTCTCGGTGTCTGGCAAAGCAGACTTCCGAGCATGCTTCTCAGCAATGCGCTTTTTATACAGGTCCTTGTAATATTCGGAGTCTAACACGAGACGAAATTGATGGTCTTGGTCCACCACAAACTCATAGCCTGAACCCTCGAGTTTTATGTTCAAGAGTACAAGCCGGTTTGCAAACTTTTTTTCTCGATCAGATGGTTCACTCATAACGGGCGCTTTATATCGTTTACGATAACAGGTCTGTTTGCTCATCACGGTTAGCTCCCTTCTTTTTCTTTGTATGGTAGGCCTGTTTAATGTTTAGCCAGAAGAATACACGATTCGGTCCGACATATTGTCCTCGCTCATAGTCAATGACGGCATCGTTCCATGCCTTTGCGAGCTTCCTGTTGTCAAGCCAGTCAACCGTATATCCGGCAAAGCCGCATCTAACGCATGCAAGTCTGAAGAGCATCGGCTTTGCAGGAGCATTGTCTGTGTCGATATAATAGGGTCTGTCGAACGGGTCGTTCAAATCGATGTTCGGGTCGGTCATTTGCCGAACGGATCGGGTATGTTTTTGGACGACTGCACATTTCGGGCAACGAAGTCGATTGTATCTCATTCCTGTTTCTCCTTATCTTTCCACAGAAACGTAAAGTCCGGATTATCCCTCATAAAAGGCTTTACAACATCGTCAATGGCACATTGAGCATCTTCGGCACTTTTGAAGTAAACAGTATTAGGCTGCTCACTCCAGATATTGTATCCGGGCGATACAATATTCTCTTCCTCACGATATCCGATATAATAATGGCAATTCTCAACATCCCAAGGCTGGTCGTCAATGCAGCCGTGATTGTATGCATACTGAAGAAGCAGAAGGTGCAACTCATGGCTCAACGCCACATGTTCGGCAAAGTCATGGTCAGTGAAGTAATTGCCTTGTTCGTAAAGACACAAGTCGGTAAGCGTATAGTCGTCTGTCCCTTCTTCAACAATACCGTCATTGATATAGTAGTACGTTTCATCCATAGGCTGTCTTTTGCACGGGTTAAACTTCGGAGGGTCGAACTGTTTTGTCAAGGCTTTCGCCTGCTCATCATTCAAAATGATTTTCTTCCCGTCCAGCACAATATAATTTTTCATATAGATTATCTCTCCTCTTAATATATGAATTTGAAATCGGGGTGTTCCTGCATAAAAGGTTGCACCACATTTTCGAGAGCCATCTTTGCGCCATCTCCGCTCTTGAAGTAGACGGTGCAAGGGCTTTTAGTGGTCCAGATATACCCAACTGCGAACTGACCCGAGATATACTGTGCGATAAAAGCATGCGGAGTAGATCCGTCCCACGGTTTGTCATCCACGAGGTCGTTCATATAGGCGTACTGTAGGAGCTTACGATACAGGAGCTGGCTGAGCGCGACGTACATTGCAAAGCCTTCATCGTTAAAGTAGTTTGCGAGGTCGTCGTATATCTCATTGTCAAACATGTCATCGTTATCGCTAATCTCCACACTGATGAGCGACTTTCTATTGCCCATACAATACCAGTATAATCCTTTTGTTCTGTCGAAGGGGTTGAAGCGAGACTGTACATGCGAAGCCGAACCGGTACTTCTCAGCTGCGCGACCTGTTCCTCGGTCAGTGCGATTTTCTTTCCGTCGAGCATAATGTAATTTCCCATAATTCATATCCTCTCTTTCTTTATTATATTATAACACGAGATGTCGTAATCTCCGGGCCGATAAAACAATGAATCGGATCCGGGTTTGCTGTGGCAGCAGCACAGCTCCGGATAATGAGGAAAAGTCGGCATAAAAGTAATGCTACAGTATTACTTGCTTTTCTTTTTCCAGTCATCCCGGTATTCCGGGACTTGATAGCATTTATTTATTTCGTCGATCACTGCGCGGTTCCACTCTCGAGTCATCTGCCATTTCGATTTCGCGGCATATCCGATAAATCCGCAATAGTTACACATTTTTCGCCACATATAAGGTTCCCGCCAAGTATACCATGTTTTCGCGTATTTGTGATTGCACCGAGGGCACGGGTAAGCCGTTTCTTTTTGGACGACCCGTTTTTTACTCAAGTCTTCTTTTAATTGTCTCGTAAGTTCTTTTGCCTCTTCATATGTCACAATCGTTTTCAGAAAGGCAATTCGTTCTTCCGAGGAAAAATCTTTCCATTCCATTTAATGAATCCTCCTTTATATAATATGCCATGTATCGTCGATTACAGGTTCGACATATGTTTTATCGAGATAGTCTCTGACAGCCCGATTCCAGCAGGACACAATGTGTCCACCCCGTTTCGAATCAGTCGAACTAATATATCCCGTAAAGTTGCATTCTGGATTTCCACATACTTTTGCAAATTCGAGCATGTTTCCGTGTCGAATTTTAAGCGTGCGTTTTCTCCCACATTTCGGACAAGGCAGCACCTGTTGCGGTTTGAGCTTTCCGCCCAGTTTGAGTTGACGCCCGTATCGGGCCGTCACAAGTTTCATTAACGTCGGCATTTCTTCCGGAGTCAACCGGTCTGCCATCTCACCCAATTTTTGTAAGTCCAACATGTTTTTATCTCCTCCAAACGATTTTTACATATATAATTATATCATGTTTCTCAAGATTTGTAAGCCGTCGAATTAAACAAAAATAAGAGATAATCAACACTTGATCTATGTTGATTTCGGGCTAAAATCAAAGGTGGGTAAAATCAAGAAATTTTTATTAAAGCCCTAATTAAGTTGATTACCCCCCTTAATAATCGTTGATTACAAAAATGGGTATTTTATGAGCCCGTGTGATTGGGGCCTCCAAAACGCGTTGATTTCGTGATTCATTTTGATAATCACCATTTAGGTGTCAAAAATTGTATAACTTTGTGACTATCGGAGATAATCACATAATCAACAAAAAGCTTTGTGGGTCAATTTTTTATTAAGAAATTTCTTAATAATCAGCCCTTTGCCTTAATAATCATAACAGCCCATAAACCCCGGGTCCCCTCAACAGAAAAAGAAAAATCCTCAGTTGGCCGAAGGCCATTTTGAGGACGAGCAATTTGAGACGATAGTCGGGGCGAGCGGCGAGCGAGGGTACCAACTGAGGGGGCCCGCTCACATGTGTGTGCGCGAGGGAGTAATGTTTAAGAAATATTTTTTATTAAATTATTCTTTTATTATAGAAAGAGAAGTAGTATATATATTTTTATGTTACTATATCTTATATATAAGGGTTGACTTTGCCTTAATAATTTCACTACC
>ERZ1026864.217-NODE-217-length-41250-cov-175.512222_pt1 | contig 41250 bp, 71 predicted proteins | sample MGYA00380162_ERZ1026864 | MGnify/ENA primary metagenome ERZ1026864 (study PRJEB33269, sample SAMEA4719798) | human gut metagenome | biome: human-associated habitat; feature: organic feature; material: feces | place: Cameroon | collected 2013-10 ... | reverse complement strand
ACGGTGTACTGGCTGTAGGGGATCTCCTCGCCCTCTGCCACGGTGCCGCTCTGCAAGGTGCCCTGTGCGTACTTGCTCTTCAGCACAGTGCCAGGCTGCATACGGATGGGGCGCATGATGCCCATGATCTCCCGCAGATGATCCCAGTTGCGCTGGAAGCGGGTCACGAAGTCGATCTCGCGGGGGTTGACGGTGATCTCGGTGGTGGTAATCAGATTTTCTTTTGCTGCCATAGCTTATTCCTTCCCGCCGCCTGTAAACAGGTCGGCATTTGCTGCAATCGCTGCCTGACGCTCGCCCGCGTCCTTGATTGCAAAAATCTGGTCTTTGGTCATTTTGGAACCGGTGTTTGCGGGCGGGTTGTCCACCGGTGCGCCCTTGGTGGAGGTGCTGCCCACATAATCGCTCCAGTCGGTTTTCAGGCTCTCAGCCAGCTTGTCTGCATTCTTTACGTTGCCCTTGCTGTCCAGTTCCATCTTGTCGATGTCCTCGCCAGACAAGCGCACGATGCGGTCAAAGTACTTTTCCAGCACACCTGCGGCCTTGAGCTGCTCCCGGAACTTTGCTTCCTTGGCTGCATGGGCGTCCTTCTTGGTCTGCTGGGTCTTGTAGTCGGTCAGCGCCTGCTCTGCGGTCTGCTTACCGCTGTTGGCTGCGTCCCGTTCCTTCTCCGCTGCAACGCGGGCGTTTTTCTCGGTATCCAGTTCGTCCCGGAGGGCGTCGGTCTCCTCGTGCAAGGCGTCCAGAATGGATTTTGCCTTGTCATCGTTGGAGGTTTCGGCGTTTTCCAGAATCTTGCGGATATCTGCTCTTTTGAGTGCCATGTGTGTTCGTCCTTTCTGCCCTTGCTTGGGCTGCCATGCTTGGCAATCAGGTTATTTTGCCGGTCGTGCTGCCGGTATGGTGCCGCTTGCAGGGGTCGAACCTGCAACTACCCGGTTATGAGCCGGGAGCACTGCCAGTTGTGCGAAAACGGCACAAAAAAGCGGCTGACGATGTGCGCCAACCGCTGGATATTGAATTTTACGGTTTTGTTTCCACGCTGGGCAGAACGTCCGTGTGGAAATATAGCTTGTAGTGGTACGGGTCTGTATGCGTGCCCGTGATATCTTCGACCACATACATGGTGTAGTCGTTCAGATAGATGTAGTTCTTGCGGTAGGTGTCCGGGCCAATTTTTACCGTGCAGACCAGCTCGTTGTTTGAGTTGTTGGAGATGGACATGTAGCCCTCGGCTTCCATGATGATCTTATCGGTGCGGGCGTTGTAGACGGTGATCTTTCGCTCGCTCTCAAAGTAATCGGCCTGCTTTGAGATGTTGGCATTGGCCTTGTCAGCTTCCGAACAGCCGCAAAGCAACAGCACCACAAGCACCATGATGGTTACGAAAATCTTCTTCATATTATGCCTCCTTGTTTCCTTCCTCAACTGCAATCTCTTGCAGTTCTTTGATATGATCTTCCACCGCCGGGCGCAGGAAGGGGCGGGGAGCCATGCCCCGGGTAAAGTGCCATTTGCCGTTGAAGTCTTGCCAGACCCACGGCGTTTTGCGTCCGTTGCCTTTCTCTGCAAAAATACCTGTGCCCAACTCCACATATACACTGTAAAACAGGTTTGAACCGATGGTCACGGTCTTTTGCGCCGCAGATACAACGTAGGTGAGGGATGCTTTCAGCGCACCGCCCACATAGCCCTCTATGCCGGTGCTGTCTGCCGTTCCGGTGGGCACAAGCAGCTGGGCATAATCCTGTACCTTCATGCCCCAGATGGTCAGCACCCTTTCCACCCACGCTTCCAGCGCTTCATGCAGCTGCGGGGTGTTGTCGGTGACTTTGATGTTGTAGTTAAAGTTCATCGTTTAAACCAGCTATCTACTTTCTTTTGCAGTCGCTTTTGTGCGCGTTCGTATGTAGAAGAGGTAATTTCTGTTTCGCTGCGGCCTTTGCCGTTTGGCTTGCTAGAGTTTCTGTATTCTTCAAGCGACTTATACTTGAATTTTTTTGCTCTTTTAGTTCTTTTTTCCCAGTCTGCTTTTATTCCTGTTGCACGCTCTTTTAGATTGTCCTCAACCCATTTTTGTGGATTTTCTCCGCCTCTGTTTTTTATTTTGTTAAGAAGATGTTCTTTTGCCATCCAGTCAGGAGTATCTTTAACTTTCATATTGGATTCATATTCCATTTTTGCAAGTTCTAGTGTTTCCTGCGATGTTTTATATCCACCTCCGATGGAAATGTTACCAAAAGAGGATTTTCTTGCTGAACTTCCGCTTCCACGTTTGCTCATTGCGCATCCTCCTTACTTACGGCGCTTTTCCCACTTTGGGTTGTCCACTCCAAGTTCTTTGAGAATAATATCCCTTGCGAAAGTCGTTTGCTTTGATGTAAATTCGGGCTTTGGGTAAGCATCAATATCGTGTAACACAACCGCTTTACTAATTCTTTCTTCTACCGCTTGTGTAGCAACCCAAGACTTTTTTAACCCTTCAAACGTGTAATTCTTTGCACCAGCGAAGTTTGGGTTGTTTAGAACCCGTTCTGCTTGCTCCGCATAATTTTTGTATGTTTCTGTTTCTCTTACAAGCTTTACTGCCTGCGCGATCTGCTTACTTTCGATAGTTGAAAATCCAGCCCCTTTCGCTTCGTTATAGTCCGTTTTTGAATAGTTGCTCCCGCCGCCCGCTCTCGCGGAGCTGCCCGAGCCTCGTTTACTCACGGTAGTGCCTCCTCTCGTATTGAAATGGCTTAATTTTTGTGACGTTCCAGTCAAATTCATCAGGGCATTTGCCATACCACAAGATGCCGCTCGGTTGAAGCACTTCCAGCGCCTTACGGCAGTGCTTAGCAAAGCATTCTGCTTCGTATGGGTCAGACTGTGTGCCGTGGCTCGAAATGCTCACGATGGCGTTTCTGGGCTCTCCGTCAAAGCACCAGCCATAGCTTTGCTCACCACACCAGCAAAGCGTTGGAATAACGTGAATGCCGTGCGCCTGCCAGTATGCGGCAAGCCAGTGCTTTTTGTAGTGCATGAAAAGCTGTACCGCAAGCGGCATATCGCTATAAAGAGAAAAGTCCGGGGAGCACACCGCGCCGAACTGCTGCAAAAGGGGAATGTATTTGTCTGGGTTGTTCCAGAACCGTTCAAACTGGTAATCGTCCTTGTAAAAATGCACGCCTTTTGTGGCCTTGTCTTTGGCGGTCAGCGCATAATTAACCGGAATCCATTCCAGTTTGTCAATGCGGATATCCGTTTCCGGCTGGATAGCAGGGATTCCGTACTTACCAACACCGGGAAATATCATCCTCTCGGTGTTTTCCATTGGTAGAATCACGGTTCATCCCTCCTAGCCTTACTTTTTCTTGAGTTTTTTTCCTGTTTTCCAGTTGTAACCACGTTTTTCCAGCGCACGGCGTGCTGCCTGTGTTGAAGGATTGTCAGGATGCCCTTTCGCTTTGCCCATCAAAACTTCAACACGGCTTTTTTCTCTGATTGTGCCAGACGCAACGCCCGCTTTGTATTCTGCAATAGCAGACTCTCGCCTTGCGGAATACTGTGCAGCGGCCTCGTGGGCTTCCCTTTGCATTTTTTCCGTTTGGCGGCGTGTCAAGCCGTGAGGAATACGCATCTTATCGTCCATGTAATCGCTGATGGGCGAACTTAAGCCACGTTTTGCGAGAAATTCATCAAGCGTAGTCTTCTCACTGCTCGCCCTTGTAGAACTTCCAGATCCTCGTTTACTCATTTTTGGAACTCTCCTTTCTTCGTTTTCGCTTTTCCGCCCACCACATCTGTTCTGCTTCTGTGCCACCTTTGGCTTTGTACCACTCGGTATATGTCAGGTCTCCTGTCCGCTCTTTGGTGACGTTATCCCGCCGGGCTGCGGTCTGTCGCGGGTACTTGACCAGCGTACCGGACAGCTTGCACCGGCAGTGATAGACCATCTCCGGGGCGGCGTTGGGGTCTCCCGGGTACATGATCTCGTAGCCCTGCACCTTAAACGGCTCGTCAAGGTCTGCGGTCTCCTGATCCAGCAGCCGGTGCATCTCGCGGGTTTTGTAGTCCAGCGTGCTGTTCCAGCGCTTTTGCACCTCAATGCCAAGCGCCTGAGCGTTGCGTAGCTGTTGCATCGTACCGGCGTTCTGTGCGCCTGTAAGGGCTGTGATGGCGTTGTTCATCGCCCAGTGCACTTCTGTGTCTGCCATGCCCTGCACAGCCTGCACCGCGATGTCATGGACGCTTTTGCCCTGAATGATGCCCTTTGTGACGTACCGGTTGAACACCCGGGCGTCGTAGGTCTTGTTGCTTTCGCTCTTGATTCGCTTGTTGGGCACCAGCTTGGGATTCTCCAGCAGCAGCCGCTTGACCGCTTCGGTGTTGTACAGGGTCAGATTGAACGCCACGCCTGCGGCCTGTTCCAGCTCGTAGAACGCCCAGTTTGCGCCAAGGGCAAAGATATCATACTGCTCATCCCGCGCCAGCTTGTACGCCGTCTGCTGAGCTGTGGTGCACGTCTTGGTGATGTTGTCCAGCTTCTGGTGCATCAGTTCGGACTGAAACACCTGATTCCGCAGCCATGTGCGGTAATCGCTCTCGGTAATTTTCCCGGCTTCCAACTGCTGCCGCTTGTATGCGTCCAACTTCTGGTAATGCTCCAGAAACTCGGCCAGCTGCTCGGTCATTTCCAGCCGGGCGGTGCCGTAGACCCGCAAAATGCGGCGGCGCAACCTGTTCAGCTGACGGGTGGAGATGCGGTCAAGGTCGGTTTGTTTCATGATGCTGCAATAGTCACAAGCGCCCATTTAGCCCATTCAGGCATATCTGCGCTAAAAACGCCTTTGACATAGTAAACAGATAAAACGGCGTCCAAAATTGCGCTTCCAATGATAAGCGCAACGCACACGCCAAAGAAAATCCAGATAAATATTTTCATCCATTTATGAGTTTCCATTTTCGTTGTCCTCCTCGTCCTCGTCTGTAGTCTCCCGCGCTGCGCTCTCTGCCATCAGCGCAGCCTTGGCCTGTTCCTTCTGCTCCTGCGTCAGGTTGGGCAGAAGTTCTATTGCCATCTCGTTTCCGATGATGGTCGCTTCTGCAATCGCCATGTCCACCTGCTCCTTGGTGTTGGAGATGCGCACATGGGTGTACTGCGGCTTTGCGTCCGGCAAACCGGCGATCTTGAGCACCTGACGCACAAACTTGGTGATTTGCTGTTCAAAGTCCCGGGCGTTCTCGTCCAGCGGCTGATAGGCGGCTTCCAGATGGTCGTTGGTGCTGTCTGCGCTCACGCAATGCACGTCCAGACCGCCGAAATCCTCATACAGGGAACTGTGCAGCCGCTGCAACAGGGTCTCCCGCGCCTGTGTGGGGATCTCCTGCGTGTAGGGCTGCACACTGCCTCCGTTGTCTCCTGCGTTGTCCACGTTTGCGGCGTGATTGAACCGCAGCCGCTGCATGAACCGGCGCAAGTCATCGTCATTCATGCCGCCGTAGTTGGAGATCAGCCAATAGACCTGCGCACATTCGCGCAGATCATCGCAAAAGCCGTTGACAATCAGGTCAATGTTGTCGATGTACCCTTTGAGGTTGACCAGCGTGCTTTGCTTGGCGCTGCTGCCCCACAGCGGCACAATGGGCAGCGTTCCGTAGCCCTCGCCCTCCACAATCTTGTCCCCGGCGGGGGTTGTGGTCGTGGTGGTCTTGTAAGGCTGCTGCTCGCCGTCCTGATGCAACAGGCGTTCGCCCTTGCTGTCCTCGGTGTAGCGGGTGTATCCGCTCTCCTCGTACAAAACTGCGTGCATGGGCTTGTCCGGCTGCAAGCGCCAGGACCGGATACCCGCACGCATGGTGCCGTCCTGCTCGTCATACAGGGGCGCAAACTCGGTCAGCTTAAACACGTCCAAGTGGTCGTTGTTCCAAAATCCAAAGCTTTCCCCGTGGATGCAGGCAAGGTAACCCAATCGGTAAAGCTGCTCGTCAAAGCTTTCGCCCAACTTTGCCTTTGCGTTGTCCTCGCCCGGCAAGGTGATGCCGTTTGCAAGGCTATATGCCACGCGCTGCACGTTGAGCCTGTGGAAGGAGTTGCTTTTCACGGTCTCCGGGCGGGCTCTCTTGGTGATGCCGTTGAGTTTGTAGTCTATATCGGCAAGTGCATCCAGAAAGTCGTCCACGCCGGTGTTGAGTTGCTTGTCGTACTTGTCAGCCTTTTTAGCGGTACGCACCGGGTCGCTTGTATCGTGCTCTGCAATAAAGCTTTGCACAAAAGCGGTTTTGGCTGCGGGGTCGTTCTGTACCGCTTCAAGGTCTTGGTATGTTCTCACTTGCTTTGCTCCTTATTTTCCGGGCTTGTGCCACACAAGTTCCATTGCATATCGTGTAGCGTCTATGTGGTGGTTATCGTGGTCGGGGTATCCGGGCAACGGATCGCCGTTTTTATCCGCGTCATACTCGTACTCGGTGAACTCCTTCAGTGTGTCCGGGCATCGCACCGGGTCTATCACGATGGCGGTCAGGCTTTGCAGCCACTTCACGCCCTGCCCAACGCTGTTCGGCCCTTTTATAGCGGGCAGACACTTCATTCCCCATGCAGTATAGTCGGTGCAGCTCTTTGGCTCGGCGCTGTCACCGGTCAGTCGCTCGCTCTCCGGGTGCTCCATAACGTGCCGGTCTTGCAGCATCTTGAACGTATCCTCGTTGCGTGTGCGCCGCACGGTGATCTCGTCATAGATATACAGGGTCTTGCGGGCTGCGTTGTAACTCATGCAGTTATATGCAAAGGGGTCAGGATACCAGCCCCAGTCAATGCCATGATATTTGCGCTCAAACTTGGCGGGGTCTATCTTTTCTGCCCGGATGTTGGTAAAGACTTCCTTGCCGCAGCCGGTCACCTCGCCCAGGTACTCGTGCTTGTAGGCAATCTCGTTGTTTTCCTTCAGGGCTTCTGCGTCCTGTAAAAAACGTTCGCCCAGCCACTCGGGCGGTGCGTCAAGATAGCAAGAGTGGTGAACCACGGTGTTTGGGTGTGGTTCCAGCACAAAGCGGTTCATCCAGTTGCGGGCAGCCGCCGGGGGGTTGTAACTCATAAACTCGTATGTATCGCCGCCGCCGCGCAGAACGGACTGCCGGACGCTGCGCAACTGCTCTGCGCCGTCCATCTGGTCTGCTTCCTCCACCCACAGAATGCCGATTGCACCAAATGGCGGCTTGATGGACTTGATTTTTGTCTCATCGTCCAGCCCTCGGAAGTAGATAATCTGCCCCGTCACATTGTCTGTGATCTCCATAGGAGATACCTTGCAGCTGTACCGGCTGTCTTGCCGCAGCTCATGTATTGCCCACTTGATCTGTGCATATACGCTGTCACGCATCGTTCCGCCGACTTTGCGACAGACACAAGCGTGCATCTCCGGGTTGCGGCGCATGGTCTCGATGATTTTTAGGCTCACATAAGAGGATTTTGTGGATCCTCGTCCGCCGTTGAGGATATAGGAGCCGTTGGGCTCTATGTGGCGGTTCAGGTCAACAAACGCTTTACCGATGCACCGGGCGGGCAGTTCAAAACTGCTTTCCCCGGCGGCGCTGCTGGCTTCTGTCCATTCCTCCCACTTCTCTACGGCTTTCATATCGCCGCTGGCCGCTGCCATGTAAACACCGGCAGAGATCATCGCGTTGTTGGTCACGCCCGCTGCCGTATCCACGCCCAGCGTCTCAAGCTGCTTGAGGTTTTTCTTGTTGGTGATGGGTGCTGCGGCGATCTGCGATGCAATGGAGGATAGGGTCTTTGCCTGCCGTTTTGCCACGCCGCTTGCAATGCCTCCTTTTTTTCCATTTTTCGCCGCTTGCTCGCCGCTTTTGAAACGCGTAGCACGGCCATCACTTCCGTTCAGAGGCCGCCGTGCCATCCGCTTCACCTCCCTGTAAAACAAAAGCCGCCCATGCGGACGGCAGAATATCAAAATAAGCAGCGCTCCGTACATTCAGTTTTTGGACAACGCAAACGGTGGAGCGCCGCTGCATCCGGTACTTTCGCGGCCAGATGCCCCGCTATCTGCGCAGCCCCCTCACAGGGTACGCAAATGGCATTCCCGGCAGGGCTCAAACCTGCAGCCTGCGGTTTTGGAGACCGCTGTTCCATCACTTGAACTACGGGAATATATCATGCCGCCCTTGGAATCGAACCAGCCGTGTCTACACACACGCGCCGCGCGCCAAACTGCGCTCAGGCGGCATATAACAAAAGAAAAACCAGCACGTTTCCATGCTGGTTCTGTTGACGCACATCCTACCGGGGGAATTATGGAAACCGGCGTACGGATTATGTGGCCTCCGGTGCGTGCGGAGGTTACGAGGACAGGTAAGGATACCCTGCCGCTCTACACGCAGCCACAAGCGGGATGTCAGCCCATGCGTCAGGTGGTCGCTGCTTCGGGAGAGCAGCGTCATGGTGCTCCGGGATGGATTTGAACCAACTACTTGCTGCTTCAATAGGCTGCTGCTCTACCAGTTGAGCTACCGGAACATAGAAGCAGCCCGCGAAACGAGAGGAAGAAAAATGCCGGTCAAGCCTTGGGAGGAAGCATTTTGGGGGATTCGTTTCGGAGACTGCGTGGCAAGCGTCTCACCGCTTTCGGCGGTTCCGCTTATACCAAGTTTAGCACAATGCCTGTGTCATTTGGATATTTGCAGTATGAAGGTGCATTGCAAAAAATCAGGGCGGGTTTTGTGCGGTTTGTGCAACATTGCCGAAACTGTCCCAAATCTCTGCCAGATAGATGCTGCCCCACTTGATGTAGATGGAGACCTGGTTTTCTTCCGAAAGCCCCAGCTCCTCGCAGACCTCGCGCTGCTTTTTGTTTTTGACGTAGTACAGGCACAGGCAGTCAGCCTGTTTTTTGCTGGATTTGCTTGCCGTGATACAGTACGCCCGCCGTGTGGCTTCAATGCGCAACAGGCACAGGTTTGTTTCCATCTGCTGCAGACGGCGCTGCTCGTCCGTGATATCTGCTGCAGCAAGCCCCACCTTGTCACCGGTACCGCCGCCGCCGGGCATCCCGTTCAGGCTTGGGGTGGTCTTTTCGGCAACTTCCCGGATGCGCTGGATCTTCTGCTTTTGGGCTTCAACCGCCGAAGCCATATCCCGGCACTGCTGGAACCACGCCTTGACCGTGTGGTAGTCCACGCCGGTGCGCGGTTTTGGCTGTTCGCTTTCAGGTGTCCATGTGCGGGTCATTTGCGTGCCTCCTGTAGTAGTTCATATCGACGGCCTGCCCGCAACAACGGCAGTACACAACAGGTTTGTTGTCATTGACGTACTGGTTAAGCGCGTTGCATTCCGGGCAGTTCCACGACCCGGAAGGAGCATTGTCTGTGTATGGCCATCGAATGCGGTTTTTCAAAAACATCGTTTCAATGTCTTTTCTGTTTTGCGAATAATACAAAACGTCTGTTGGTTTAACTTCGAATCTGACACATATTTTCCTGAATTTTTCATCCCATATCTCGATGCACAGTTCAGTCAAAATGCCCAGAAGGAAAATCATAATTCCGAAGCCGCCAACATAGCAGAGCGTTGCGCCGATTACAAAAAAGACTTGGTTCATGTTGCATTTCCTCCGTTCTGTTCTGCTCGCCGGTTGAAATACACCACCGGCGAAACACCGCGCTCATCACAGTCCTTGTTGTTAAAGCTGACGATTGCTCCGCAGCCGTTGTAGTTGGAGCAGGCAATCATGCTCAGCCCAGTGATGCTTTCGATTTCATCTGCTCTTGCTCCGAAGAACGGGCACAGTTTGCATTTTGTCGTGATATGTGCTTTCAATGCTTGTCCTCCATTTCAATTTCATTTCCCCATGCGTCCCAGCCGGGCGCACGTTGCCGGGCAAAAAGTTCAATACGCGGCACATCCCCCAGCAAATCAACAATGCGACGCCGTGTTTCTTCTGGTTTTACGCTGTGCGCTTGGATAGGTTCCTCAATAACCTGCCGCACGGAGTGGCTTTTTATCTGCTTTTTTGCGCAAAAGTCATGCGACACACCCAACAGACAAATTTCTGCGTTTGCGCGTGTGTATGCACCCATCCCAACGAAGTTTTTTCCGCATTTGTATTTTTTTACCCAAACAAAAGCAGCAGTTTTGTCTGTGAACCCCCAAGCATCCATAACTCGAAGTGCATCAGGGAGTGTGGGAAACGTTGCCCACATGAATAATAGGCATCCACACCCCGCAAGCTGTTGGACAGGCAGAGCGCAAATATCATCGGTGGTCATAGTTTTGTAATGCTGGGCTGCGTCCCCTTGTTTTTTACCAGCCGCTCCTTTTTGCAGATAGTTCCACGGTGGATCTGCGTATATGACGGAGTACTTTTTGTTTGGCAAGTCCATATTATCCCTCCATTTCCTCAATCCAGATCTCCACTCTGGGGTTTTGCTTGTCGTAATCCACCCGGCTGCCATCGTGGGCGGCAACGATGCGGCTGTTGTCGTCTGCCAGCACACCGGCTGTCACCAGTATGTCGCAGGTTGCTTCAATCAGGTTTGCAAGGTCAACCTTGCGCCGGGTAGCCATGTAGTACACGCACCGCACGTTCACGCGGGCAGAAATAGGCTCAGGCGGGGCATGAATCTGCCACAGACAGCTTGTCTGGTAATCCTCAAACGCCGCGCTTGGGGCTACAAAGCGCCGCCCTCCGCGCCCTTGCAAGATGCGGGCGCTGTTTTTCTTGGTGCGGGGGTCACCGTAAAGGATCAGGTTCATGATACGTGCTCCTTCAGCCACTCGATGCTCATGTCGTGGTCGATAAACATGAGCGTCAGCCAACGGTCGCATCCAAGCCCCATGTAGGTGTAAATCAACTCCATATCATCCTCGGAAAAATCGGTATCCAGAAAAGCATTGATTCCGTCCCTCATATATTTGTGAAACTTTCGATTTCTCCACTCCTGTGAATATGGTGCGGTTTTAAATGCCGCCCGTGAAAGCCACTCCAGCACTTTGGCCTTGATGGCAACTTCCGTTCCGATGTTTTCCAAAATAATATACTGGTTTGTCCTCGGATGGACAATAAGCTCGTTCCGGTCAGTAATATAACTTCCCGGAAAGCATTTCTGGAGCTTGACAATTGATTTTTCAATGTCGGTCATTTTTTCATCATCCCATCCATTGCCAGCTGCTCGCACTGCTTTTCAGCTTCCCGGCGCTGCCGGTCATACTCAAACAGCATATCTGCGTACTCATTGCCCACCCGGCGGATGGCTGTCTCCAGCATCTCCGTCACAAGGTCGGTGTACTTGTCCGAGCCCTTGCGGCTGTTCTTGGCAGCTTCCCGGGCTTCCCACAAGTCGGTGAGCTTGTCCCGCCTGTCGGCGGTGATCTCGCCATAACCGTAGGCATCCTGAATCTGTTCCATGCTTTCCCAGTCTTCCAGCTCTGCAAAGGGGTCAGCTTCAGCCTTTGCCATGCTGCGGGCTTTGGTCTTTTTCTTGACATACCGGGTCAGACCTTCATAAATCACGGCGCGGGCATCGTCCATCGCCTTGCGGACAGCCTTGGCCTCCCGTTCTTTTTTAAGCTGATCCGGCTGGTTTGCCCATTCGGCCATCAGCTCCGATTTAGTTTTCGGCTTCACTTATCTGCACCTCCGTTTGCTCCCATGTACCGCTTGCGCCCCTTCTCCCGGTGCTTGTCATCGTAGCCGTAGTGGTAGACCCTGCCGGACACGGTCATTTGCCGGTTATAGTCCGTCTCTTTGGCGTGTTCTTTGCGCCAAGCGGCAAACTTTGGACAGTGGTCATGACAGGCAGGGGGCCGATCTGGGCATTCTTTACAGCATGGATTTGTCAAGGGTCTGCACCTCCCGTGCGCGCTTTCACGGCCTGATCGTACACTTGCTGCACCTCTGGGAGCGCTTCTTCCCACCATGCGTTTATGTTAACCGTTGTGGTCTCAAAGTTGCAGGCAGGGCATGGCACAAGCAATCCGTGATAATATTTTTGGCTTTGTCCTCCGGGTGCAATGACCATCATCAATGTGCCAATGTGTATAGGTTCCCCATCTCGTTTTTTTATGACATGATCTTGCCCATTGCAAAATTTGCACGGAATGTCATTTTTGTATCCTTTTTGACGGTTGTGCTCCCGGATGCGTTGCAAATACATATCTCGCTCTGTACGCGGCGGCTCTTCATCTGCGTGCGGGAACTCCTGCGCAGCTTTCCGGCAGATTTCCTGCAATTCCTGCAATGTGGTTGCCATCAGCCAAACGCCCCCTTTCTTGTAGGCCTCCGATCGGCTCCGGCAGAACTTTCATAAATTCCGGGCGGCGATAACGGTCAAGTTCATCCTCGCTGTACCGCGACAGGTTCACAAGTTCTGAAGAACTTCCCAGCCACCTTTTCACCGTCTGCGGTAACCCTTCAAACACTGCATCGATCTCATCCGTTCCGCTTGACTTGATCGGTTTTCCGTTATCATCAATGCCCAAGATCATCGGGCAAGCCCTCCATCCCATGTAGTACTCTACTTTTCCAATGGCGGTTTTGAGTTTTCGCCAGTTATCGGCCATGTCCTCTTTTGGCAGCTGTTCGAAAATATCCGCCACACAGATGGGATATTTGCACACCCTGTTTGCTGCCAAAAACGCTTTTTTTACAGCATCGCCGCTGTAATTGCGGAACTGGAACGCCCACACGTCAATGGTGGTTTCCATCTCCTCGTCGGTCAGAGGCTTTGCACCAAGCTTATACAGCGTGAAATTCATTCGGATCAGCTTTGCCACGTCCTCCCGTGTCATGTCTCAAACCCTCTTTCTCGATCCATTTTTGCCAGTACCCGGGCAAGCTGGTCGTCAACCGTTTCAGCCGGTTGCTTGCGGTTCGTCCGGTTCTGCCTGTTCTGTTCATTTGCCAAAACGTCCCCCGGCGTTTGAATGCCATCCCGCTGCCACCCGGAAAGAATGCCATTTATGTAGTTCCAAGACCTCTTCCCGGCTTCTGCGGCTTTGTCGATGGACAGCAGGATCATCTCTGTGCTGTACTCCTGCCGCCACTTTTGCAGCTTGTCCAGTGCAGAGCGTGGGAAGTCCCCAACGGCCTGCTGATAATGCTGGACGATTTTAGAAAGTTCTACGTCAACTGCGGCGGGGGCGGCGCTATTATATACACCACCGTTAGGTGATATAACATTAACAGTATCATTACCATTAACATTACCATTAACATTAACAGATACAGCCGGATTTGCCGCGTTTTGCTGTTTTTGCTCGGCAAAATCGGCATTTGCTGGATTTGCCGCGTTTTGCTGACGTTTGACGTTTGCTGCTTCTGCACCTTTTCGCCCTGCAGCGGAACGCTTTTCTCGCATTTCATCCCACTTTTTATCGTTTTCTTCCAGAGCGTCAGCCATAAAGTCCCATGCCATCACAAGCATCGGGTCTTCAAATTCCGGCTGTTCAGGAAAATCGAGCAGCGCCTCAAAAATGCGGCCTTTTTGTTCCAAGGATAAGCGACGCAGCGGTTTTTTCCATGACTTGTAGAGAATTAGACTCTTTTTTTCTATCTCTTTCGTTTCGGCTCACCTCCTTCCTTGCACTCCCGTATAGCCAGATAGCGCAGCTCTTGAAGTGTATCAGTCTTTGCTTACGTCAATCCCCGTGATTTCTTTGAAGATTTCTGCATCGAAGTTCGGCAAACTGAGGATAACGTTTCGATCATCGGAACTAAGCCCCGCCCACCACTTCCGGGCATTGTCCGCCGTGGTACGCTCTTTCATATAACCGCCCGTAGTTTCAGCTTCAGGGTGCGCCGCCTTTTCTTCATCGGTCATATCAGACAGATAGACGTATTCAAGCGGGCAATCGTTAATCTCGTTCAGCAAACGCCGGGCACGGCAGTTACGCCACTTCTCAAACGTCCAGTCAGTAGGCTTGTTGAACATATAGATTTTGGGCGATACCGTATTGAAACAGCCATTGGAAAATGATGTAGCTGTTCCAGTCGCCGCTGTTCCTGTTGCCGCTGTTCCAGTCGCCGCTGTTGCAACGTCCAGTGCAAGCCTTTCCCGTATTCACGATCTCAAGGACTTCATCCCAAGGGATTTCCCGCACGATTTCCAGCTTGTTCGTTGCACACTTATTATCGCCCTCTACAACCGTGCCGTGGGCGATCACTTCAGCAACGTGGTTGTTCGGGTCAAAATCATAATAACGAAAACAGTCGGCGGCATTCTTGCAGAAGTGCATACCCACATTGCAGACAGACGGACTTACAAATTCTTCAAAGGTTCCCGGGCAAGAATACTGTTTGCCGCGACACGTCCAGTCAGGGTTGAAAACATTATAGCCTTTCACACTCATTTTTTATCTCCTCCTTCAGAACGGCAGATCGTCGGTGTCGTTTATCACGGCAAAATCATCCATGCTGCCCTGCGTGTAGGCGGGCTTCGGGGCGTTCTGCGCGGCTTTTGCCTGCTGCACATGATTCCTCGTCTGCTGCTCGTAGGACGCGGCAGCGGGCTTGTCTGCCGCCTTTGCTCCCGCAAAGCTGATATTGTTTGCCACAACCTCCACAGCGGTGCGGTTGTTGCCGTTCTTGTCCTTATAATTCCGGGTCTGCAAGCTACCCTCAACGGCGATCAGGCTTCCCTTCTGGAAGAACTTGCAGATAAATTCGGCGGTCTTGCCCCATGCCACGATATCCACAAAATCAGCCTGACGCTGCTGGCCTTTCGGGGTATAGCTGCGCTCGCAGGCAATGCGGAAGGTACACACGTTGGTGCCATTCGTGGTGGTGCGGAGTTCCGGGTCGTGCACCAGACGACCCATGATTGCGACGACATTAAGCATGTTCTAATCCTTTCTCTTCTTTCGGTTGCTTCTGGGCGCAGTCCCAACACAACAAACGTCCATATTTTTCCTTTGTGGTTTTTGCGATATGCGTGTTGGAGACGCGCTTGCCTTTATACATTGCGTCTTGTATCGGCTTGCCACAACAAGCACACGTTAAGATCATCGGCGTGTTGTCCAGCGCTGCCTGTACTTCCGGGTCACGCTTTGGCACTGTGGGTGCGCTCTCTGTTCGCGCACTGTACTTTGTCGGGTCTGCCTCCCAGTAAACATCTGCGCCCACGCCAAGCGCCTTGCACGCCACGCTCTGGGCGTCCGTGTAGGCCTTTTTATAGGCGTCATCGTCCGTGCGCAGCCCGCCTTGCTCCCTTGCGATCAGCAGCGATCCACCAACGCCGGGAATCGGTGCGCTCCATGGCTTTTCCTCGTCCTGCCGGATGTAAAGGCAGGTGAAGCAATGCACTACGACCTCACCGTTTGCGCCCTGCTTCTCCTCAAAAACCGGCGGATCGAACTTCCATCCAATCCCGGCAGCCCCAAAAAGTTCCGTCAGCTTCTTGATACGCCACATAGGGTTGATATCGCTTTTGCCCTTCAGGCGGCCGGCAGCGATTTTTCGTAGGGCTTCCGGCGGGGCTTTTCTTGCGCTGTTGTAGATTTCCATTTTATCCATGTTTGTATGCCACCTCCGGGCATCCGTGCACGCGGCAACGGCTTTGCAGCGTCAGGTGCTGTACGTTGTATGCGGCATCTGCCGCAATGGCAAGGTCTTTTGCGGTAGGGAACAGGCTGGACTGCGTAAGAACTACCTCCAGCGCGTACATTGCCTTGCCGAGTGCCTCTGCGGCATTCTTGCAGGCAAGCGCACGGTCAGTAGGGAGCGTTCCCATGTAGACGCAGTCAGGATTGTTTTTTGTCCACGCAAGGTCACCGGCAACCGCTTTCTGCACTTTGCCAAGTGTGGAAACTGCCTCGCCAATGTCTGCAAGTGCTCCAAGCGTGAGGCCTAGCTGCCACTCCGGCACGTTGCTTGCATAGTTCAAGCAGATCTGTTTTTTTTCATCACAATGCATAAACATTCACCTCGAGTAAACCTTGCTGCGGTGCTCGTCCAGTACAACATAAATCCTTGCCGGGCTTTCCTTTGCAAGGTCGTCCGCGTACTGCACACCCTCCAGCGTGGTGCGCACCGGGATCTCGTTCACAAACCGGCGCTCTGCATCATAAATCTGTACCGTGCACATCCGCTCACCTCCTGTTGTTGTGCCGCCAGCCAAGGGCGATGTACCCAAGGTTTGCGCACAGAACGATAAAAATTAAGGTTTTCACGTTTTACCTCCTTGCGGTTTGCCGCACGTTGTGGTATTTTTGTGGTGATGGGCGGATAGACTCATCACCCTTTTGGCTTGTCCGTGTTGGCGCACGGGCAGGCTCTTCTTTTTTTGCGGCGTATCGGCGGCAGACTGTCCACCTCATCGCGCTTTATGACTTCTTGAAAAAAGGAATACTTGTGCGGCTTTCTCTTTTTCTTGCGGCAATGATAAACCGAGGATGCAAAACTGTTTGCACTTTTATAACCGAGCCGCCGGGCGAGCATATCAGATGTGCCGGATGCAAGCAGACTGCCGGTTTTTGCATCGTACACGGTGTACCACATGACATGGTGGACAGTGTCAGGCATACGTGATCTCCCCGGATTCCTCTTGCAGCATCTCCCGCACGTTGTCCATTTCTTCAGCGCACATCTCCCAGACGTTTGCCCGTGCGGAGTATCCAGCCCGGACAACAATGTCATCTGAGACTTCGGCTTCTTGCCTGCAACGTTCGGCAAGCCGCGTGTAGGATTTGACTTTGCCATCAACGTACTCTTTGGCCGTCATCATGCCCCACGCTCCTGATTCTCCGGGTACTCCGGGTTGCGGGCGTGGGTGCGATTGATCTTGCCGTACTTGCGCCGATTTGCGGCTTTCTCCCTGTCCTCTGCGGCAAAGCCCAGACGAGCCAGCAGAACAGCGGCCAAAATCAGCACCAGCGACACCGAAAACAGCGTGTCGGAGATGTATCCGGTGGTCTGTGCGGTGCCCTCTGCGCCCATAGCTGTGCCAATTCCAACGCCACCCAAAATGGCAGCCAACCAGTAGTAAGTAGTAGATTTGAGTTTCATACTCCGTATACCTCCTTTAATTGGTAGAAATCCTTCAGCCACGCCACAAACCCGGCGCGGGAGATCAGCGGCGCGGCGGTCTTTGTGTCCACAGATGGAACAGACCACCCGGGAAACATCCCCGCTTGAATCATAGCCATAAGCGTGGGTTCGCCCACAGAGATCTGGTTTGCCCGCATGACCTCGCAACAATCGTGAATGCTCATTGTGGGACGCATGGAACATCCTCCTCCCCAAAAACAGCATCAATGCCGGTGATGATGGGCGCAATCGCTTCCAGCGTGTTGTACTTTTGCCGGAAGTTCTGCGCGTCCCGCCGGGCATTTTCCAGCATCTGGGTGCGCAGCTGCGGCTGCTCCAAAACTTCCTCCAGCGGCATATAGCACCGCGCGGGCGGCTCTTTGGCTGCCGGTTTTTCTGTCAGGTGCATCGCGTCTGCGGCGCTCAATGCGTCCTGTTCCACAAGCCGGACGTTCACATACGCCCGCACCGGGGGGCTTTTCTCCTCCCAGACGATGCGCACGGCGCTGATCATCTGCCGCGCCTGCTGCTGCCGGTACTTTTCTGCGGCGATATCGTCCCGCCACTCAAAATCTTCGTGCAGCACCGATTCCTCCGGTCTTGCCTCGTCCACCACGGCGGGTGCAGTCAGCTTGCCATCCCGCTTGCGGATGGCCTCAAACGCTTCGTGCGCCTGCTCTGCGGTTGCGTGGTAAGCACTTTCGGATTGTGTGCTTTTCCACGCATAGCCTTTTGCTTTTCTCATGTAAAAACCTCCTGTTAAAATTTGGCATCCATGCCAGCCTAGCCCTGACATACCGTGCCCCGACTAACCTGAACGTGCCTTACCTTGCCCCGCCAGCCTTGCCGCTGCGCACCATGCAACACCCCGCCTAACCATGCCTCACCATGCCAGCCAAACCTTACCATTTCAAAACCCGCCTTAGCTCACCTAACCTGACCAGCCGTACCAGGCCGCTCCTGACCCGGCCTAGCCTGACCCCGCCTAACCGTGCCTCACCATGCCTGCCATTCCTCAACATAACCGGCCTTGCCCCGGCGAACCATGCAGCACGATGCCATGCCAAACCTAGCCAAAACAGCCGCGCCACAACCCGGCTCACCATGACTTACCTTGCCCCGCCGTACCTGCCAGACCAAGCCATGCCGCGCCTCACCTGACCTCACCAGCCATGCCAATCCTCGCAGCGCCTAGCCATACCTCGGCGTGCCGTGCCGTGCCAGCCAAAAGGCTTTATTTGTTTTCCGGTACGCAAACATGGAAAGCGCCGTTGATGCCGCCCTTCTCGATGCGCCACTCGCCCAGACCGCACATCGTACCGCCCAACTCGATCATGTTCACGATGCTGTCCATGTCGATCATGCCGTTCTGCAAAAACTCAACGCGCAGGTCAGCGTACCAGCCGGAGAACTCCGGGCGATACCGCAGGTCAGAGGTGCCCATGCCGATCTTTACCTCGTCACAGCGGCGCTCAAACTTGGGCTTGCTCTCGTCAAAGGTCTTGATCTCGATGAACTCCGGGTCATCCATGCCGAAGATGTGGAAAAGGCCGTTGCCGGTGACCTTGTTCTTCATAAAGCCCATGCGGTACGCGGCAGAGATGGCAGCAGCCTTGACTGCGCAGGCAGGAAAGCCAAAGCGTGCAGTCTTGCCGTACTGGTGCAGAAGTTCTTCCGTCCAGTCGGCGTATGCAATATCGGGCTTGCCGTCCAGCCAGTACAGCGCCTCGGCACACTCGCCGTCCGGGTTCTTGGCTACCTTGTCCTTCTTGAGCAGCTTCTTGCCCTGCTGCGCCTGCAGCATCTCCTTCTTTGCCTTCTCGCTCCATGCGTGGACGATCAGCGGGCTATCGCCCACAATGCGCAGGGTCAGACTGCCCTTCACCGGTCGCTCGATGCTGATAAAAACGGTATCGTTCGTAGTTGCCTTAGCCATAATTTTTTACTCCTTTTAAATGTATGTTTATGAATTGACGTATGCCGTAAGCTGCTTCGCGCAGCCTGCCAGCCGTGGCTTTACCGCTTCAAAAACAGGTTCACAAAGTAGATCTGACCCTTGCCGGTCACCTTGGGGGTCTTGTTGATGCTGGTGTGCCCATCGGAGTGCACCACGGTGGTCTCCTTGATCTCAAACAGACCCTGCTCCACGGCACGCTGCGTGGGCATATTGTAGTCGCTGCGCTTGGGGTCTCTGATGAGGTATCCGTGCTCCCGCATCCAGACAAACAGCCGGTTCTGCCCGATCTGCACGCTGTTCTGGCACAGCAGCTTTGCAAGTTCGCCCACAAGGATGCTCTTCTTGCTGGCGTTTACCGCGTCCGCAAAGATGCCCTTGGGCGTAAGTTCCGCGATCTGCCGGTCTTTGTGCTCCAGTTCATCGTGGGCGGCAATCAGCGCCTGCGCCATCAGTTCAGCCCGGGAAAGCTGCGGGCGCTGCGCCAACTGCTTCTCCATCGCGTTGAACGCTGCAATGTACTTCAGCTTCCACTCCAGCGCTGCCTTGCCGGTAAAGCCCATAGCCAGCAACGTAAAGCCGTCACGGTTCATCAGGTAGGTGCGCTGCGGTCTGCCGTAGCTGTCCGGTGCCTCGGTCTCGAAGAACATCTGCCCAAAATTGGGCACATCTTCTTTCATCGTGTCTACGTCACGGAGAACGTGGCGGTGCTCCTTGCCGAAGCTCTCGGCGATCTGGCGGCTGGATGCCACCGGCTCGCCGTTCTGGGTGGATAAGATGATATCTGTCATATTTTTTTGTCCTCCTTGTACTCTGCCCCTCCTGTGCTATACTTGAGCGGGAGGGGGTGAGAAAATGAATCAGCGTACAGATGAAATAGAGCGCATTCTGAACGCCAGCAAAGTGAATTATTCCAGTCCTAAAGTCTCGCAGCAGCCTACACTGTATGAGGTACAGCGGCGGTATGCGGAAGATTTGAAGCAGCTGCGCCAGCAGTTTGAGGAAAGCCAGCAAAAGCAGGAAATCAAAGACCGCGAACAAGCAAAAGAAAAGCAAATTGACCGGCTTTATGATCTCCTTGCAATCGGTGTTGCCATCGCATCCATGATTATTTCTTTAGTAAAATGACCACCAGAGCCAAAATCTGAATGCAAAGAGCGATGAACTGAATTTCGTGATTCTTCATGGTTGCTCGCCTCCTTGCGTTTATCCTCTAAGCTTCATGAATATTTGGAATACTACAAGTGACACATTGATTGCAGTCACAATTACAGCCGCAACCATGATATCCGTAGGTGCCCAGTTGGAAATCCGCTCTTTCCAACTGGGCTTTTTGTCGTTGTTCATGTGCTTATCCCTCCTTCATCTTCAACCAACAGCGCCGTGATCGGCACCCGAAAATATTTTGCAACCTTGTACAGCTGCGAGATGCTGGGGCCGTATACGCTGCGTTCCCACTTGCCCAGCGCGCCGTTGCTCAAGCCTGCCGCTTCTTCTAAATCGGTACGGCTCAGACCATGCAGCTTGCAAAACTGGTCGATTTTTGAAACATTCACTAGCAATTCTCCTTTCTGGGCTTGAAAATCGCTTGAAAATCGCTAGAAAATATGCTACTATGTATTTGCAAGGTACAAAGTGAATAAAATCTAGCGGTTGCCCGATATAATATTGTCAGGGGCTTTATTTTGTTCGCTCCTTACGCTCTCTATTATATAGCCTAATTTTCTAGCTGTCAATAGAAAATTAGGCTATTGGAGGATTTTTTTATGCGTTCATTGCCTGAGTTAGTAGAATTTATCCGTGTATCGTGCAAAAGCAAAAACAGCTCCATTACAAAAATGGAGAAGGATTTGAATTTTGCTAACGGAACGGTGGGAAAATGGGCTAACGGTAAACGATATCCGCCAAAAGACAAGCTATCTCTTGTGGCCGATTTCCTGCAAATTTCTATCGAAGAGCTTATGGGCGAGCCAGAGCAAAAAGAAAAGCCCAACGCCTTAGATGGCATTGAGCTTGAAAAGCTGTCACCCGCCCGCCGGGCGCTGCTTGAAGCGCTAGACGGCATGACGGAAGAAAACATTATGAAGTTGGTACGAATTGCACAAGCGGTCAAAATGGAGCTTCCAGAATGAGCGTATACCTTAATAGTAAAGAGCGCAAACTGATGGAAGCCATGGAAGAGAAGTATCCCGGCGGCGTTGATCGGACAGATGAGTTGTTTCAGATTGCCACGACGCTTGAAGAGCTTGGGCTTGCAGAATCCATGGCTGTAAGCGTTGATAAAGTCGGTGTTCGGCTCACAGAAGCAGGCCGTCAGTATCTCCGTGCGGAGAAGGCAAATACTTGCTCCAAGCGTTTGAAGATAGCAGGCGGCATCTTGACACTGGTACTTTTACCTGTGCTGGTAAACCTGATCTCTGATTATGTATTACCGATGCTTTTCAAATAGGTGTGCCAGGTCAATAAAGAACCAGTCGATATCCCAGATAATTCTGTGAAAAATATCGTCAATGAAAAAACGCGATATTCGATGCTGGTTTTTAGGAATGTACCAGTTTCCGTTTTCGTCCTGTTTGACGATATTCATTTTACAGAACAGCATAGAACCTCCGTATCACTTCCTGAAGTTGATTTTCGGACAATGAAAGAATTTCGCTGACGGCAAGACGCACAAGCTTGTCGTGCTTCTCTTTTTCTTCCATTGTATCACACTTTGCAAACATTGTGCTAGTATCTTGCACTTTATTTTCCCCCTTTGGCTAGATCATTGATAATTTAAGGTTTCCGGCAGCTGTTTGGCTGCCTATTTTTGTTATTTTTAGGTGGTTATCATGCGGTTGAGAAAAAAATCTGTTTTAGTAGCGGCGCTGACGCTTGCTCTAGTTTTGGCGTGTACAGGGTGCACAGGTTCTCCAGAAAATCCATCTCCATCAAATGCGCCATCTGGAAGCGCGGCTAGCAGTTCTGCAAGCTCCTCGGCATCGAGCTCTGCTTCTTCTAGCAGTTCTTCAGAGAGTTCTCCTAGTCATTCCGCGTCGTCTGAATCTCAGAATCAAAATATTTTTGAACCTGTAGATAAATCAAAATTGGTTACGCCGTATAAAAAAGATTACGGTTTTTTAATTATTGCTGATGAAAATGGAAGAATAAAGGGTCCGTATACTTATTACAAAGATGGAGAAAGTTTAAAACCTTTTATTCAAAGATTCCCTGTTGAATCGTTCCCTGAAGATTATTTAAAAGGAAAAGATGGCTATATCTCAAATTATGTATGGAATTGGAGCACACATCAGATTGTTCATGTTCGGAATGCAAAGGATAACGTTCCTATCGATTCTTCAAAATGGACATATATGGAAGGGTATAAGTACATTGTAATAATGGGAAACGGAAATATTATTCTTCCGTTTGATACTTACTCGTACCTTGACCACGATTTCCCGTATTACGGAAGTTCCAATCGTAATCTGTGTTCTGGTTGGTGCAAAGAGGAAAAGATAGAAAACGTTATTGCAGAAAATAAAAATCGGGATATTTTTGTTTTAGATGGTTGCCCCTTTCCAAAAAAAGATAGCACAAGTGTAAACATTTACTATTATTATTTGTACAACGGCAATGTTTATTATGTTCCGTAAACTTGTTTACAACTGCATTTTACAACAGTTTGGCGTAACCGTCAATTGATTTTAATTGCGCAAAAAAGCGCTGAAAATTTGACATTTGCGCTGAATCGCGCGATTTACGCGCACTTTTAAGCGAAAAACGCGCGATTTACGCTGACTTCGCGCAAAATATGCGCGTTGTTACTGGTTGCCGGTGTCCAGTTGCTGCATTTTTTGCAGCAGCTGGGCGGCGCACTCCCCGCCGGGGCTTACCGCTGCGGCGCGCAGGGTGTGCAGGCCGGTGATTTTGCGGTTGGCGTACATGGCGGCAAGGGCTTGCTGCTCCGGGGTCATATCAACGTAGCAGGCAAGCGCGGCGCGGATGTGGTTGCAGAAACAGGCGGTCTTTTTGTTGGTCATGGCTCAATCCTCCCAAGGTTGCGGGGTTTTGGCTGTGCCGGTAAGCACGCTGGCGGGCATTCCGTCAATGATGGTCATTTCCGGGTCTTTGTTGCTTGTTTGACCGTTTTTCATTTTGTTTTCCTCCTGATTTTTGGTAATTGTGTCAACTTATGTACCAAATTCTACCATGCGCCAGTGGAAAATGAAATCAGAGAAAATTTTGTCGAATGGCGCAGATTTTTTCTGCGCCATTTTTTGTTTTTTTCACGCATTATATTTGAGGGGGAAGGGTGTGTATGAGTTATTTTACAGCTGCGAAAATTGGCGCTGCGCTTGCAAAGGCGCGTGTGCAAGCGGGCTTGAGCCAGCGGGAGATGGCGTGCATGATCGAGAAGAACGAGCGCACCGTGCAGAACTGGGAGAAAGGGCAGTCCAGCCCGGACGGTGACGAGATCATGGATTGGTTCACCGCCTGCGGGGCGTCACCGCTTGCGGCAATGCAGGAGATGCTGCACCCGGAACTGTACCGGTTGCAGGTCACTGACATGACGGACGAGGAACTGGATGAAGCCATTGCGAACTTTTTGGACAATTCTTCCCGGATCGTCAAAGAGATGATCCTGTTCATCGTGCTGGGCAAACACGGCAGCTATCCCCCGGCGGTGATTGCCGAGATCTGCGCGAACCTGCACACGCCGCTGCAAAATAAGGTTTCGGTCTGCGGTCAGGTGCTGGACAACTACAACTGCGCTGTTGCCACCCACACAGACCCCGTGCCGGATGATGTGCACCCGCCGGTGGAACTGCTGACTACTGCGTACAAGTCTGGCAAGGAAGCGTCCAGACGAGGGGAAACATCCTACACAACAAAGAGAGGGCGGAAAGAATGAACTGCATCAGATGCAAGCGAGAGATCCCGGACGGCGCTGCATTCTGCCCATGGTGCGGCAAGCGTCAGCCGGATACCGCACCGCCCGCGCAAAGAAAAAAGCGCCGCCGTCCAAGAGGCAGCGGCAGCGTGTATAAATTGAACGGCTCAAGGGCAAAGCCGTATGTTGCGTTTACGGCGCAGAGGGAGGTTCTGGGTACGTTTGAAACGGCAGGGGAGGCCATACAGGCGCTGGATGCTTACAACGCGCAGAACACGCCCGCAGCGCGGTTAAAGTGCACCTTTGCTGGCGCTTACGCGCAGTGGAAAGCGCAGCCAAAGTTTGAAAAGCTGAGCGCCGACATGAAAAAAGGGTATGAGCTGGCATACGCAAAGTCTGCACCTCTGTATGACCGACAATTGCGGGAGCTGAAAGCAGCAGACTATCAACAGATCATTGACCAGATGGTTGAAAAGGGGCTTTCCAGAAGCTCCTGCGAGAAGCAGCGCACGCTTTTCAGCCAGATTTGCGACTGGGCAATGGCGCAGGACATTATAAACAAGAACTACGCTATGCTTCTGCAGCTTCCTGCAGCGCCCGGAAAGGCAGAACGCACCCTTACCGCCCAAGAGATCGAGCAGATCAGCAGCCGACAGAACGACCCAAAGTTTGGTCAGATCGCGCAGATATCGCTGGTCTTGCTATATACAGGTATGCGTATAGACGAACTGCTTTCTATGCGCTGCGAGGATGTGCATTTGAAAGAGCACTATATGCAGGGCGGCGAGAAAACGGAAGCAGGCAAAAACCGCATTATCCCCATCCTTGAGCCCATTTACAAGATCATTGCCTTTTGGATGCTGGACAGCGGCTGCGAGTGGCTGATACCGTCCAAAGCTGGCACAAAGCTGGATAAGCGCAATGTGGCCACAAAGTTTCGCGCTCTGATGAAAGAATGCGGTATAGAGGGCGTGCACCCGCATACGCTGCGCCATACCGCCAGCAGCAAGATGGTGGAGTGCGGTCTGGAAACGACAGCGGTGCAGGCAATTTTGGGGCACAAGAACTTTTCCACAACCGCAAATAAGTATGTCTCCCACAATGACCCGGAATACTTGTTGCAGGAAATGCAGAAAATGAAGTACTGAATTGTTAGATTATTTGTTAGATTACGACATGATTTTGGGTATTTTCAGACGTTTTTGAGCATAAAATAAAACGCACAGACGAGTTTGAATTATCGTCTGTGCGTTATTTTTTGGAGCTGGTGACAGGAGTTGAACCTGCAACCCACTGATTACAAATCAAATTTATTTTACGGAATAACGAGATAATTTTCCGATTTGTTAGACTACTGTTTGCTTATGAATGTCATGAACTAAGATGTGCACTTATGTAAAAATAGCACATTTTGAATCTATTTACAAGCTGCCTATCTTTTTCATAACAAGTTCGTATTCCTTCGGATATGCAATTTTTATTGCGTTCATGTGCCTGTCCAGCACCTCCATCAACCCACTGAACGGCACAGCGCTTGCAGCCTCTACAAATTCGCTCTGCGGTTCTTGCGGCCTTGTGGAATACTCTATCTGCCTGACCAGTTCAGCCTGCGGAGCGGGGCTGTTTTCCCGGCTTTCCGCTTCGCTCAACTCATTTCGCACAGTGCAGAGGGCGGCAAGCTTTTCCACGCTCTGCCAGTTCGTTTCTTCGCATTTCAGCTTGCGAATGTGCTCGTTGATCTCCACGATATCCATGCATGCCGCCCTCCTTCCTTATGCATTCCGCAGGATGTCTGCCGCCCGCTTGTAAGCGTCACGCTCTGCCCCGGTGGCGTCCTGCATCATGTCCTCGATGTCAGAGATCATGCGCTCACGGCCATCCGTGCGGGAGTAGTGCCCGCGCACATAGTGACGGCCACGGTTGGCGTAGCTGTTGCCCCGGTTGTAGCCGTTTCCGGCATCGCTGCCGAAGGTTCCGCGCATGTCGGCTTCCCACTCGCCCGCGCGGCTGTACTCGTCGCCCTCGCAGTAATCCTCGATGCGGTGGATGTCAAGGATGATATCCACGATCTCGCCGATCATCTCGATATCTCCCGGGGAGCGGTTCTTTTTGTCGGTCAGCTCCATAAGCTCGCCGCACATCTCATCTTTCAGATGATTCAGTTTATCCAGCATGGCTTTATCTCCTTTCTTATGCTACACGTTCAACGATCAGGTTGCTATTCGCGATGCTGACCGCCTGCGCGCTGGTATTTTTAACCGAAACGGTCACGCAACAGCCGCGCGGCACCTCGATGAACGCAGCCACGAAAACGTTAAAGTAGTTGTCCGCTGCCGCCGGGGTGACAATGGCGGTTGCGCTGTTGAGTGCTTCGCCACCGACAGCCAGTGCCACGGAAACGGGCCCCACAGTGCCGCCGGTAGGGATGGCGATGTTGCCGCCAAAGCTCACCTTGAAACGGGCCCTGCACTGCCCGCTGGTCAGGCCGCGCAAGGTCACAAGCCCGCTGCCCTCACGGTGCACGATGCATGCAGGGGCTTTCACTGCCGTCTCGGTCAGGGGAAGGCTTTCACCCGCTGCCACGCTGACGGTGTTGGAGTTGCTAAATTCAGCCATTTTATCGGCTCCTTTCTTTCATAGAAAAACGCCGGGACTACTGCCCCGGCGCTCTGGTTTGCAAAATCAGCTCAGGGGCTGAACAGACTACAATTTGCAGTCAGTTGCCGTGATTCGGTTATGCGCAGCTGCCGCAGCCGGTCCCACAGCCATAGTAAATGGCGTTGGGGTTGGGCACCTGATAAGCGGGCACGGGAACCTTCTGCTGCAGAGTCCCGATGATCTGGTTGGTCTGTGCGTTCATCGCGGTGGTCAGGAGCGCGCTCTGGCGATCCTGAGAAGCAGCCCGGCGCAGTTCGTTGTTCTCGCTCTGCAGGGTGGCGATCTTATCATTGGTCAGGAAGTCGAGCACCGCGCGGGTGTTGCTGTTCTGATTCTCGATGATGTCCCGGGTATTGTTGTTCATGGTGTTCTGCGTTGCACAGAAGCCCTGCTGCATCTGGTTGCGGGTGTCGCACTCCTGCGTGGCCAAATTGTAGTTGACTCCCTGAATGGCGGTCTGGGTCTTGCAGCAGCAGTCTGCCAGCTGTGTAGCCAGAGCATTTTGCCCCTGCATCAGCGCAACGTTGGTGCTGTTGAAGCCCTGCTGCATGGCGTTGGTGACACCGTTCAGGCCCTGCTGCACGCCGTTGAAGCCCTGAAGCATCCCGGTGTTCATGGCATAGAAGCCATCGCACAGGCCGCTTTCCAGCCCGTTCAGCTTGTTCATGACGCTCTGGTTGTCGAAGCCGCGCTGCAGGTCTGCCTGAGTCACTGCACTGGTCATGTAAGGCGATGCGCCACCCATGCCCATGCCGCCGCCCCAGCCAAAGCCGCCCATGCCGCCCCAGCCGAACATGCCGAAGATCAGAAAGAGGACGATCCAGCCCATCCAGTCGCCACCCCAGCCATTACAACCATTGTTATAGCTGTTGTTGGCAGGCTGCACCGGCATGGTCAGGACTGCGCTATCGGAAGATAAAGACATAATCTTGCTCCTTTCGTGTTTTTTGAAACATTTATTCTAAATGCGGCCGCATTTTAGAATCCAAACATATTTTTCATGCCGTTAAGCATCGGGGCAATCTGCTGCGCCCGCTGCTGAATGGCGTTAAGCTGCTGCTGTGAGAGCTGGCCGGAGGTGAGCATCTGGTTTATCATCTCTTGCGGGTTCTTGCCCTGCATCTGGCCCATAAACTGTTGAAACTGCCCACCGATTGGGTTCTGGGTTTGTCGGCCCATCGAATTATACAAGCTGCTGCCCATTGCTTAACCCTCCTGTTTTGGCTCTGGTACTTCTTGCTTTTCCAGCGCCGCCAGCTTTGCCGCTAACTCGTCAAACTCTTTACGAGTTACATACTCCCCGCCTGCGGCCTGCGTGGCCGCAATCGACGCTTTGGGGGCGCTGGATCGTTCTTTGTAGTCGTAGATGCGCAGAGGGAACGGCCTGCCGTCCTGCCCAACTTCTTTGATGTAAAAGGTATCAGAATCAGCATCCAGTAAAAGCACTCGGCTTCCGTTTGCCACCAGATAGCCACGTGCCGCAGCCTCGCCCTGCACCCAGATAAAGCCGCTGTCAGCCGGTGCGGCCTGTGCCTGCATTGTCGGCATCATGACAGGCTGAGGCTGGTATTGCGCCGCACGGAGCTGTTCCAACTGTCCCTGTGGCTGTTGGTAGTACGTCTGCGGGTATCCGTTATAAATCGGCATCGCTTAGTCCTCCTTGTACCAGTAAAATATTGGGTACTCTGCGCCACTGTCCCAGCTGTCCCACCACTTGCCGTCGATGATGGCCAGAACGTGGCCAGAGCAGCCCAGAACGTAGATCCCGCGCGGGTACTCCCTTGCAAAATCCTCCACGGTGTAGCAGGTGGAGCAGTCTGCCTCGACAAGACGGCGCTTGAATCCGCGCTTTTGGAGGTACGCGCCCCATGTGCGGTTGGCACTTGGCATGTCGCCCAGTGCATAGCCCATCATGGCAAGCCCTATGTATGCCTGCTCCCAGTTTTGCCCGGTGGCAGCTGCAACGGCTCGCACTGCACAGTCTCCGACGCTGCTGCCGCGCGGGTTTGGGTTGAACTTGTGCCACATGAGCGCCCCTCCTTTTGCGGTTATCGTACCAGAATTTCACACCGGGAGAGACAACGAGCGTCAAACGAAGGACAAAAAAAGAAAAGCGCCCACACGGAAAAATCCGCATGAGCGCTTAACTATTAAAGGACTTCGCATTGGAAGCAAAACTAAAATATCACGTTTCTGCTTGCAAGGCAAGGGTTTCGACAAAACTAGTGCAAATAAAACAAAATCTACCACTTTGCCTACAACAATCCGTGCAAAAAGAAAAGCGGCAGACCCGAAAGCCTGCCGCTTTTGAATTGTCAGAGCAAAAGCTCAAAACTAATCCATATACAAGGTTAGTATATCACACATCCAGCATTTTTTCAATGCTTTTCAGCCGGTAGCTTACCGCTGTCCGGCTGTAATGTGTACGTGCTGCAATGTCCGGCAGCGGAAGCCGCTCAACGTACCGCAGTAAGGCTATCTTACGGTCTACCCTCCCAAGCGGTGCGTTTTTAATGGCGGAAGTCATTTGCTGTCGGTCAAGTCCTTGCAGCGCAGCGGGCAGCACTACGCGAGCCGCCGCCATGAACAACACCGAGCCAGAAAGGCTGCGGCAGCTGTCCGGCGTTGCGCACCATATTGCCAATGCTGGCAAACTGGTGACGTTTTGTCACCAGTTTCGTGAGGTCACGAAATTGCTCTTGTGCGGCGTACATCCCGGTGGCGTCACCGAGATGGCGGTATGTAGTGCTTGCCATAATAAACTCCTTATTGCTTTTGTAGTGCCGCTCGTGCCCGGTCAAAGAAAAACTGAACGGCCTTGCTCATGGTCTCTTCCGTGATTGCCCACGAAACCAGCTTGCCCCACCGGCTGTTGTCCAGATAGTGGCGCAGCATCTTTACGCACCATGCCTTGCGCTCTGCGCCGCGCTTGGTGCCCTGAATTTCACGCTCTGCTTGGTCGATGAGGTCAAGCACCAGCGTCTTTACCGCTGCGCCGTAGCCCAGACGGATAAGCCCCAGCACAAGCGACACAGCGCCCACAACGATGAGCACCAGCGCCAGCCACGCGGGCAGCGGGGTGAGAATGGTATTAAGGATGGTTTCCATGTGTTACTCTCCTCTCTCTTTTTCAAGGTCTTCGATGCGGTGGTTTGCCACCTTGATCTGCTCTTCCAGCACTGGCACGCGCTGGGCAAAGTTGTTGTGCGCCCGGACTTCGCGGGTCAGCTCTTCCAGCTTGGTTTCGGTGACGGCCTGCTGCTTGTCCAACTTGGCGTCCATGCTCTTGTCCACGTTCTGAGCGGTGCGGTTGTTGGAGACGATCACGCCGATCAGGCTCAGACCGCCGGTGATGATTGCTACGATGATTGCTTCGCTCATGCGCACTCCCGAAGACGGGTCAGACCCTTCTTTGCGATGATTTTAGCGTAGTCCTTGTAGGGCACAGACAAGTCCACGCCGGAAATCTTGCCCGGTATTGCGTCCACAACACCGGGAATCTTGCCCTTGCTGGTGTACTGCCACAAGCCGAACGGCCAGCCCGGTTCAGGCTTCTTGCTGCGGTAGGCTGCAAGCCATACATCGTATGGCTTGAGCGCAGCGCCGGTCATGTACAGGTTATTACGGCCGAAGTAAAGCCCAGTGTACAGCATAGCGTAAAAGCCCCAGCGCTCCACCGTGCCCAGCGCGTGGGATGCAATGTCCGTCAGGGTCTGCTTGTCGAGCGGTGCTTGCACATACTTGTCCTCAATGTCTACCGCAACGGGCAGCTGCACCGTTTTGCCGGTAAGCACCTTGCGCAGCAGGGCAAGCTCTGCGTCAGCTTCTGCTGTGTTGACCGCCTTGCAGTAGTAGTACACGCCGCAGGGGATGCCCAGCCGCTGGCACTCGGCGTAGTTGCGCTCAAAGGTGGGGTCGATGTACGGCTTGCTGGGCGCGTCTTTTGCGCTGTTGCCCAGCGCCCGCAGCATCACACCGGAGACAAGGCCGCTTGCCTTGACCTTGTCCCAGTCGATGTTACCCTGCCAGCGGGAAACGTCCATGATAGGTCTCATACTCTGCTCCTTAATATTTCTCGCCGGTGATTTCTTCGTACTCTGCTGCGGTCAGACGCTGGGGCTTACGCTCCACCAGTATTTTTAGCATGGCCTTAGACCAGAGGCCTGCCTCGTACTCGTCTTTTGCTTTGCCAAAGATCGCGCTGTGCTTATCACTCATGGCTCATGCCCTCCTTGTCTGCGGTCTCGTCCTCAATGGGAACGTCAGCTAATACGCACAGAAAGTCCACCATAGACCCAATCTGTGCTAAATCCGCGTTCCGGTTTTCTTCTTCCTGCCGGGTCTTGATGCTTCCGGTGTTGTGAACAATTTCCATAGTATCCTCCTTAGCCTAACGTAGTCATTTTGCAAGCCGGGGCGCAGCGATCCGTGCCGATCGCGTACCAGTGGCCGACGTGGCCGCTGGAGTCCACGTGGAAGGCACCGTTGCCGCCGCCACGAAGCGCAGAGCGCAGCCGCACATAGCGGCCCACAGTGCGCTGTGCAAGGTCGCGGGTGATACGCAGCGGGTAGGTCTGCCACAGAGCCTGCGGGGTCTTTGCGCCGGTGCGCTCCTTCCAGTACGGCCAGTATGTACCCTCGCCACTGACCTGCGGAGAACAGTAGATCTCCTCCAGCGAGGGCAGGAAGATTTTGTCATAGGTCACCACAGCGCTGCCGTCATCGGTGAAGGTGTTGCCGTAGGTCACGACCTTCACGCGGGTCAGCGCGTTCTTGAAGTCATCCGAGAAGCCAGCAAGGAAGCCGGGCACGGTGTCCGCCTGATCGGGCTTCATGTCCCATTCATCTTGCGGCTGCCACCACGCACCAGCGGGTGCATCGCTGTTGAGGTACTGGCGGTATGCGGACTTATACCACCGGTTATCGCCGTAGGCAACCGAATGCAAGCCGTTCAGTTTGCCGTTGGGCTTTGCAAGGAAGGAACCAAGATTTATGCCATAGACGCCAGCAGAGACGTTGCAGGTCTCCAGCAGCTCGCTCTTGTTCTGGTCTTTGTAGACGTAGACCTTCCAGTTGGCGGGTGCGGTATCCGGCGCGTTGTAGAAGCCGGTCAGGCGTGCGCCTGCGGGTGCGTTCTTGGTCAAGGTAAAATTATAGGCACCGCCGTTTATGACGTTTGTGCCATAGGAAAAATCAAAAATGATGTTGTAGGTGCCAGCCACCAGACCGGCCTCCGGCACAACGTAGAAGGCCTGATATGCAGAAAACCGGATATCCTCCAGAGACGCATAGTGCATCTGCAGCACCATTGCGGGTGCGGTGGTGCCGGTCTCACCCTCGGCGATATCATCCGCTTTTACCACGTCCCACGGGCAGTCGTAGACTTTGCCGTCCTTGCCGGTGTAGGTGTTGACCAGCTGCGTGCCGATCGGGAAAACCGCCGGTGCGTTACCAGCAGCCACCACGGCCTTGATGCCGTTATAGTCCATCTCCTCCACCACGCCGGTCTGCGCCCGCGCGATCACGCCCAGCGAGCTGGACATACCCAGCAGGGCGGCGGTCATCTGGTCAAGCTTTCTGCCGTTGGCTTTTGCGGTCTCGTCCAGATAAGGGGGGTCGGTTACGAGAGTTCCCGCTGCAGCTACAGTCTCCATGTTATCATCCATGTGTTTTGCTCCTTTCAACGTTTAAGATATCTCACGCAGATTTTGCCGTCTACAACGACAAATCCGCAGGATTCGAGTGCTGCGGTGCGCGTATCCAGCGCTTGCTCTGTCTGTTCAGCGCGGGTGGTTTCGGCGGTGATGGCGGTGTCCAAGCGCTGTTCCTCGTCCTTGGCGCGGGACGCTTCAGAGGAAATCCCGTCCGCGTTCGCCTGTTCCACCGCCTTTGCCCGCTCAGTTTCCTCCGTGATTTTAGTGGATAAGGCGCTTTCGGCGGCTTGTGCGCGCTCGACTTCAGCCGCGATGTTGTCAGCGTTGGTTTTTTCCGCTGTTTCCGCGCGGGAAATCTCCGATGCAAGGTCATTCCTTACGCCCTGGATTGCGTCACCGGCAGCTTTTGCATCCGCCGCCTTGCCGGAGAGGGAAAGGGTGGGGTCGATGATTTTATCGACAACGGATTTCGTTGCGTTGGCGGAAGATTCAACATCCACAATGCCGTCCTCGATGTGGTTCAACTGCGGAGCGGTAAGCACTTCACCGTTTGCAAAGTTCTGCTTTTGATAGCTCATACTGCCTCCTTATGCGATCTTGTCTGTGCCAAGCTTGGAAACGCCCAAAACAAAGTAGTGCTCCTTTGGCCACGGGTCACAGGTTGCGGTGATTTTCACGGTAGCTTTATACTCGCCGGGTGTCATCTCTACATCCAGCTGCCCAGCCCAGACCTCGCCGTCCCGGACAAAATAGAAGTGCAGCCACTGACCCTGCAGCAACGCTTCCAACCTAGACCGGATATATGCCCATTGTGTTTTAGGCCGGTCGCAGACAAACTCCATCGAGATCTTCCGCTTTTTGTGGTGTACGCTGCCATCCACCGAGCGGGTCAGATCCAGCAGAAAATCTGCTCCGGGCACTTCCACAAGCATAGAATCGGTTTCCGGTTTGCCGACCTGTGGAGAGCCGCGCTTGAGCCACAACCCAAAGTCAGACCGCATGGAGAACGTCTGGGTCGGCGTTGTGATGCGCATATCGTTCATGCGGGGGTTTTTGGCGGCGAGCGCTTCCAGTGTGGCATAGTCTCTCATGTGTAGGTCACCTCGGTTCCGTCATCGGAAGTCTGTACTGCCGGGGCAGGCTCAGCAGATGGTTCAGGCGGATGATAGATCAGCTTTTCGCCGTCCCAGAGATAATCTGTGTAGAACCCCTGCGTGATACCGGACAGATCGTCCAGAAGAATCTCATCAGGCGGCAGCGGGTTCGGAATGACGCTTTCGTGGCACCAGCCGCCTGCATACAGCCGCCCATCAGAGCAGACCTTACACTTGAATTTAAAGTGTTTCATAGTTCTCCTCACATAAAACCGTATAGTTCCAACGGGCGGCAAACCTCATCGTTTTTCGTAACACCATCAGCAATAGGAACTTCCAAATGTATCACGCCAGTTATAACGTTATTTTTATAGTCGGATGTTCTTTCGTTTCCGCTACCAAACGTTATTCCCGTGTCGCTCACTTTGACGGTTCTCCAATGGACGGTATTCCACGGATAAGCATAAGAGTACGTTTGCCCATTAACAGGAAGAACGACCGTAAGTCTACCAGCACTGCCTCCACTTGCAAACCATGTTCCGGCTTTATGCGTGTCATAGACCAGCATTACAGACGAGTAGGAAGAAAGGTCGATTTTTGTTGTTTGTGCAGTAAATTTTCCTATTCGGTTGCCATGAGAATCCTTTTGATAAGGCCATTCAAAAATTTTACTGTTGCGAATGCCGTTGAAAATAATTGAACCGCTATTGATGGAACAGCTGCCCATGCCGTCCGTGATGGAGATGGCGTTGGACTGGATATTGACCATGCTGCTGCCATCCATGACCCGGATGCCATCGTTCAGGATCTGTACTCGTTTGCCGGGAAGAGAATCGTGCCGGACAATGAGGCCGTTTTGCGGGGTATACTCCAAAAAGTTTGTGGCGGTCTTGGCGGCTTCATCGGAATCCTTTTTTGCCTGTTCGGAGGCGGCAAACAGCCGTTTCAGCATATCCTGATGGTATTTTTCGGAGGTGTAAGCGCTTTCCACCAGCAGATTTGTCGTGCCCATATTGGCCACCTGACGGTCGGTCAGTGTGCGGCGGGTCATGCCGAAGGTGAACTCCTTCTGCGCTGGTTTTTCCAGCGGCTCTACCAGTTTTGTGCAGAGCATGATGGCATCCACGCTGTGCGGCGCGCTGATAATATGGGAGTACATGGCAAAATCCAGCCGGTCGGTATCATAGCCCGCATCTACAAGGTCTACCGCCCGGATGACGTAACTGGTCTTCATGGCGTAATTCTGCTGCAATGCCTGCACACCGGCGGCAAAGGTGTCGTTTGCGCTGTCGGTGTCGAACTCCACAATGCGGGTGATGATGCCAAACTTCTGCACCGCAGTGTCGTTTTGGATCCAGCCCTCTTCCAAGTTGTAGGAGTAGCCCGATGCAGGCAGATACTGCGCAACAGTAGCGGCATCTGTTTCCATGATGCCCCAGCGCTCCTCGTGTTTGTCCTTGGAGGGGTCGCGCCACCACATGAGCTTGTAGTACCACTTGGAGGTGTCCACCGTGTGCTTGTTGCCAATAGGGTAGATGCGGGTGTACAGGTCGGTTGCATCGGTGGTCTCGTTCAGGTTGAGCAGGTTGCGCCCGTATTCGATTTCTTGGGCGGTCTCCCGTTTCTCCTCGTAGGCTTGGTCACAGTAATTCAGCACGTTGTATCCGGTAGCCGCGTCAAAGCCGCAGTAGAAGTAACCGCCGAACACTTTGAGCACCAGCTTGTCCAGAATGTCCCACACTTTGCCGTAATCCTCGCCAACACCGTACTGGTCGGCATCGCCAAACTGCACCTGCAAATTGCCCAGCGCCGCCGTTACCGTGCCCAGTTGGAAGCATTTCATCTTGCTTTTTACCTGCTCGTTGTGGGCGGCAACGATGTGCTGCAAAAACTGGCGCAGGGTGCCCTTGTAGTTAAATGGGGTGATGCTGCTGTCGTTGAAGTAGCTCAGCGCGCCCTCGCAGTACACCACCCGCCGGTTGTAAAAATCGGCTTCATGCTTCAGCACCCGCCCACGCCAGATTTCTTTGCCATCCCGCCGCACCTGCACCACCGTGCTCAGCTTTTGCAGCATATCGTACTGCGTATGATCCCGCGTCATGGTAAAAACAAGGCTGCCGCCCTTGCTGACCTCGCGGGTCAGCTTGGGGGACAGCACCAGTGCCTGCGGGTCGTTGGGACGATAGAGCAGCAGCTTTGCGTCCGGGTTGCCAAAGGGGTATGCGTAGATCTCGTACATATCAGTTCCCTCGTTCGCTCAGCACCGTAAGGTCTCCCAGGCTTCTGTTTACGCTGGGGGTAATGATGCGGCCTACCTGCTCGCCGTCAAGCGCAATCACGCTGTTTCCGGCTTCCGGCAGATATTTCTCCACCACACCGTAGAGCCGCTCCATCTGCGCCTGCATTTTGGCCTGATAGGTCAGCATGGCGTTGTTGTCCGGGTTCATGACGTAGGGGTCGGTGCGGTAGTCGTAGCCTGCAAAAGCACGCTCGTTGCCGTACCAGTAAGCGTCCTGAATATCCTTGTAGGAGTGCACGTGCTGCGTGCTGGTAGTGCCGCTGCTCTTGCCCTTGCCAAACTTTGCCCACAGCGCCACGCCCAGCGCCACCACGCCCGCCACAATGGCGATGATCGCGGCGACCTCCGGGTTTGCCATAATCAGGCTGCCCACCTTTGCGATCAGCCCGCCTGCGCCCTCGGCGATCGTGCCAAGGCTGCCCATGCTCCCGGCAAGGTTTGCAATATCCGTGCCCGCGTTGAGGGCAAAGCTGCCCATGCCGGAGCCAATGGTGTTCAGCACACCCATGATCTTGCTGCCGACATCGGAAACGTTGATGCCCAAATCCTGAAACACTTTGCTCAGCCCGTCTACGCTTGTGGTAACGCCGTCCGCATCTGCTTTGATGCCGTTGGACATGATCTGCTTAAAAGCATTGAACGCCTCGCTCAGACCGCCGCCGGAATAAGCTTCGTTGATGGCTTCCAGCGCCTTGTTTGCCCAGTCAGACAGGACTTCTCGCTGCTCCTGCGACACCTCGCCCCACATCATGTTGACGATATCCAGCCCAAGCGCTGCCCAGTCCTGATTTTTCAGGTCGGTATACAGATTTTTTCCAATCTTGAAGATACCGCTGTTAAGCTGCTGCTGTGCTTTGCTCAGATTCTCTTCAATGCGCTTTTGGGTCGCCTTGATGCTCTTGTCGATGTTCTGCGCGGTCTCTGTCACCTTGTCCTGCACGCCGTCAATGTAGCTGATGACCTTGGTGTAGGTCTGCCGCACGCCGTCCACAATGCGCTCGCCGGTCTCGGTGGCGGTTGTTTTGATGTGCTGGCTGCCGTCCGCGTAGGTTTCCACGGCTTCCTGTGTTGTGGTAGTGATGCCGTTGAAGGTCTTTTCTGCAATGGTGGTCAGGGTGCCAAGCAGGGTCTTGGACATATCGGCGTAGACCTTTTTGGTCGTGGTGCTTATCTTGCCGTTCGCGTCCGTGACTTTCTTAGTCACAAGCGTATAGGTGGTAGCAACACCGTTGACCATCTCTTTGCCGGTCTCGGTGGTGGTCTCGGTCACGCGGTCTTTGATTTTGCCCGCTGCGTCCTTGACCTTCTCATTCAGGGTCTCAACGCTCGTAGTCACCGCGCCCATCGCATTCTGTGCGGTGGTGGTTGCGGTGTGCGTCACGGACGCTATGACGGTTTCGGTATTGGAGGTGGATTTGGGGGTTTTGCCAGAAGAGCCGCCGCTTCCGCTTCCATCTCCGGTCAGTGAACTTGGAAGCGCTTCCTCTTGCGCCTGCCGCACGCGGGCGTCATGCTTTTCTTTTCTGGACTTTCTGTCCGCTTCCGTCACTTTCGACTTTTTCCCAGTAGAGGAGTCCGTTTTGCTGTCTGCATACGATTGTCTTGTGCTTTTGTAGGCTTCGTTGTAGGCGTCAATCGGGTTTTCTCCGCGTCCAATGGCTGCAATTGCGTTTGCAACACCATTTGCAACGCCCATAATGCGGTTGAGCTTGTCGAGAATAAAATTAGCTACGGTGGAAAAGTGCTGTTTGACAGAACTCCACGCGCTGTTCCACTTTTCCCGGAATTTATCATTTGTCGCGTATGTGGTAGTCAGAGCGCCAGCCAGAGCGCCAAGCAGGGTTATGACTACGCCGATTGGGTTGGCGTTCATCACGGCGTTTAGCCCCGCTTGCGCGGTCGCTGCTACGCCGGTTGCGGTCTTGTAGGTAATCATTGCACCCGCAGCGGTTCCAAGAAGTCCAACAAGAATGTTTGCGTTGTCGGAACAGAACTGTACAATGTTTGCAAGCCCGGAAAGTTCAGGAGCTGTTTCCCTCACGGACTGCAGCAGCCCGTTGATGCCGTTATCGTCCCATCCTTCCTTCATGGCTACAACCAGATCATTTGCCTTTTCTACAGCAGTGCCAAAAGCTGCGGAAAGGTTCTCACTCAATGCACCAGCCAGCTGGCTGACGTTATCCTTCAGGGTGGATATACGCCCGTTCATGGTCTGGCTCTGTGTGTCCATAGCGTTATAGTAACGCCCACCCTCCTCGCTGGCTGCTATGAGCGCCTGCGAAAGGAGGTCGTAACTAATGGTCATATTCTGGACTTCCTGCACCGATTTGCCGGTGTAGTCTGCCAAAATCTGATAGATATTGATGCCCGCATAGGCAAACTGCTTGATGTCTATCGCTGCAGCTTTGCCCACGTTTGCGATCTGCTGCAGGTTTGCAGCCATGCGGGATAGTTCGACGTTGCCGCCGCCAGTTGCGGAAACTGCATCGCCCAGTGCATTGATGACCTTGCGGGAATACGCAGCATTTTCGCCCGCGCTGATAAGCAGCTGGTTTGCCTGCGTCAGGGATGCCACGTCAAACGGGGTGCGGGCTGCGTCCTCCTGAATAGCCTGCATGGCTTCCTGCGCGGCCTGTGCGCTGCCCAGCATATTGGTAAAGCCTGTGGTGTACTTTTCTATCTGGGCGTTATAAGAAATGCCCATCTCCACAAAGCCCTTTGCAAGGCCTACCGCCTTTGTCCCAAGCGAGGTAAGCATATTTGCAAGGACAGTCGCTTTTGCACTGGCTGCTGCAAACTGGCTTGCCATGCCTGAAACGCCGCTCCCGGCGGTGTTTGCGCTGCGGTTCAGCGAGTTTGCGGCGCTTTGCGTCTCTTTTCTGGCCTGCTCGATGCCCTGCTCATACTCGGAGGTATCAAGCCCCAAAGTGGCCATCAAATTGAAAATAGTCAAATCTCACCACCTCCGTTCTGCTCTGCGGCTTTTTTACTGTCTGCAAGCGTCTTTTCCCAGCACGCCTGCGCTTCTTCCAGCGTGGTCTCGTGGCGGCGCTGGGATAGCGGCTTGTCATACTCTGCCATGATCTCGCTGAAGGACTGCTCCACCTGCTGCCCCAGCGATACAGCACAAAGAAAAAGCATATCAGCCGTATACAGCTGGTATGCCTTTGTGCGGTGGCGTTCGCGCATCTCGCTGATGACGAACCAGACGAAATACTTTATTCCGTAGGCGTGGAGATGCTGGAGGTCGGCTCGGCAGAGGTAGTGCCAAAACTCAGGCCGTTCAAGTCGGCCAGCGATGACAAAAAATCCTGCATATCCTCCTGCATCACGGACTTGGTAAGCGCGGTGAATGCCTTGGGCAGGGTGTCTTTCTCGCCCTTTTCCAACGTGTACAGCTGGTGCAGGGCGTTCATGGTGCGCTGCGGGTCAAGCTTCATCAGGGGCTTGATAAAGTCCAGCGCAGCCAGCGCAAACTCACGCGGGGTCAGCTTTTTCTTGCCCTCTGCGGTTTCGGCAGGCTCTGCACCCAGCAGCTTCATGGCGTTGGCAACAATGGTCTCCCGGGCGGCTTTGGTCTCCGGGTTGTCCACGTTGTCCTTTGCGTCCATAATCATGCGGGTGATGCCATCCACCGCGTCATACAGCTTGGGCAGGGCTTCCACGGGGTCAAGATTGATGGTAAGAATCATTACTCTGCCTCCTTTACGTAGAACTCCATAGGCACCTTGCTGGTGTCGGTCATGTCGTAGTGACCCTTCAGGCTCAGGTTGATGTTGCCCTTGCCGTCCTTGGTGGTTTTCAGTTCCAGACCGCCATCGCTTACGGCCTTCATCAGCTTGACCGCAGCATAGCCGCCGCCGATCAGATTGCCATGCCACCAGATATCCTGGAAGTCCTCGCTTTTGTAGTCCTCGCGGACGGTGATCTTGTTGGTTTCCACGTCCGCAGCGCCCAACTCCAGCTTGATGGTGTCGGCGCTCACGGTCATGCAGGTGGTAGACATCCCGCAATCCCAGCTGGTAATGTGCTTCAGCTGGTATGTGTTCTCGGGAACTTCGTCCAGATCCTCGCCCAGATCAACGGTGTTGGGCTTGCAGCTGACGGTGATGCCGCCGGAAGTCAGGCAGATCATATCCTCCGCTGCAATGGGGGTAGCGCCCGCCGGGTCAAACGTCTTGAGCAGTGCGCCAGCCTGAAACTGAAGCTTTTTGAAAGCATCTGCCGAAATGGCGTGATACATTTTGTTCATGCGTTATCCTTTCTCACACCACAAAGGATGTGACGTCAAAAGTAAGGTATGTGCACAGGTATTTTTCCGGGGGGTTGTCCATAGACTGCGCCCACGGATTGCCTGCGCATAAAAGAATTGCGCCGCCCTCGCACTCGATGGTAAGCCCATCACCAAGGGCAGCGCGCATTTCATCTGTTTTGCGGATGATGGGAAGCTTGCCGCCGTCTACCGGATACCACAGCCGCGCATGGAAGGTGCTGCTCTCGTCAAACCCCTTAGGAATGACCGGCAACACCGTGATATAGGGCAGGGAAGTGCCCTGCGGCACGAAATCCTCCGGGTATACCGGGATCTTGAACAACGAAAAAAAGCTGTTCAGCGCCGTTGTAATGGATTCTGCTGCGCCCATCAGGAAAGCACCACCTTTTTACACTGCACAACGGCAAGGTTCATGCCGCTTTCGGCGGGCGAAATCTTGTCGCTGCTCGCGGTGGTCACCTCATAGGTCTGCCCATCGTCCAGCCGCTTGATGCGGTCGAAGGGGGACAGCTTGATGCCCTTATCCACATAGAGGGAGTAGGTGGATGCCGTGCCCTGCTGCTCTGCCTGTTGCGCTTCAATAGTCTGGTCGTGGCGTTCTACGGCAAGGAACTCCATGCCGTCCTCCCATGTGGTGGTAGAACCAAAAAGCCCATCCGAAACCAGCTTTTTTTCCATGAAACAGAACTTTTTTGTAAAATTCTCCATCACGGTGAACTTGGTGAAATCGTTTACAGGCATTACAGTTTCCTCCATTGGTTGATCTCCCGGCGGTAGTGGGTGCAGCCGTCTGCGGGCAGGCCGTCGGAGCCGGTGGCCATTGTGCCGGACCAGCCGTTAAAGGACTGGGAAACATAGCGCCCGCCGCCGGGGTCGGCTGCATCGTAGTCGGTGATCTTCTGGGCAAGCGCCACAAAATCAGGAGGGACGCGCATAGGCTGCACCGTGCCGGTGAAGGTTTCCGGGGTAAGGTCTCCGTCTCCCGCCTTGTGCACGCCGTCGTTAAAGACAGATCCGCACACAAGGAAATACTGCCCGGCGGACACCCCAGCGGGGACAGTATCTGCCGTAAAGGTAAATTCCCCGGCGGTGGGGTCATCGTACCGGTCAAAGAAGTTTCGCGTGTACACGCACAGTTCTGGCACAGTCATGCGGGGTCACCTCCCTTGTAGATTAGACCGATTCGCCCGGGGTGATGGTCTGGACAGAGATGCCGTCCAGATACTCGGCAAACAGGGTCACTCCGGTGATGGCAAAGCTTTCGGACACGGCGGTGGTGTAGTTGCCCTGGGTGTGGAAGCCGATCAGGTTGCTGGCCTCGCCCGCGGTGGTGTACACCAGACCAGCCTTGGCGTAGTCGCTGTCGGAGGGGTCAACGTAGTACATCACGATGTTGTCCACGGGGGTGGCAATGACCTTGCCCTTTGCGA